>CETH01081281.1_pt1 | contig 12475 bp, 9 predicted proteins | sample 361461 | NCBI WGS metagenome assembly CETH01 (sample SAMEA2622695, study PRJEB7988) | marine metagenome | isolation source: saline water (ENVO:00002010), including
AAGAAGAAAAATATTAGGCGATAATTATTCTTAAATTAACAAATAGGACTTAATCAAATATGGAGAATTATAAACTTGATAGGTTCGGTGGATGGACTGGAAAGAGATTCCGTCCTACAGGATACTTTCGTATTGAAAAAGATGAACGATGGTGGTTAGTCACTCCAGAAGGGAACGCTTTTATTAGTTTTGGTATCAATCATCTTCACCCTTACTTATGGCAACAAGACTTTAATGCTGAAATTTGGAAATCTAAACTTAATGTTAAAGACATTCATGGTAAAGAGTTTGTAACTGCTTTGAATAGATGGTTTGTGCAAACTTGTACAAAGTATGGAATAAATACTGTTGGTGTTCACTCCGATCTATCGATTGCTAATTATAAAAAACCTTCCTTACCCTATGTCCAACCTGTTGAATTTGTTGATATACCTCATTATAGAGATGATGTTGTAGACGAGGATTTCATTGACGTTTTCTCAGAAGTTTTCCGGACACACTGTGACAATATGGCAAAAGAAATAGCAGCTCCACTAAGAGATGATCCATTCCTTTTTGCTTATGCAATGACCGACTGCCCATTGTTTACAGAGGAAGACTGTCGAGAACGCACTGATACTATTGGAGGTGCTCCTAGAAAATCACGAATCGGCTGGCCTCGTCGTTTGAGAAATTTACCAGGTATAGCCACTGGCAAGCAAGCTTATACAAAGAAAATGCAAGAGATATATCGTTCAGAGATTGCAGAGTTTAATAAAACCTATGATACAAGATTTCAATCATTCGAAGATCTAAATAATGCTGAAAATTGGAGATTATATACAGACCTATCTAACCAAAATGAAACTCGAGATAATGTTGCTTTTCTTAAGAATGTTGTTTCTGTTTACTATAAAACTGCAAAAGAATCTATTCTAAGATATGATCCAAACCATCTATTTATAGGGGATAAGTTAAATGGCAATACCGACTCATTAGACACTATTCTCCCTACGACTAGCAAATATACGGATATTATTTTTATACAAATGTATGGACGATATGCTGTACAATCTAGAGCCTTAGATCGCTGGACTAAATTAACAGACAAGCCATTTATCAATGGTGATACTTCTTACACGATGATAACTGAAAATATGCCTAGGCCATACGGACCTGTTGCCGACAATCTTGTGCAAAGAGCGGAGTGGGTAAATGAATTATTCAATGCTTTTGCTCGTCCTGAATTCATAGGGTGGCATTACTGTGGGTTGATTGATACTCCAAATCTAATTTTAGATAAGCAGCAACGTCAGCACTCAGGATTTTTAGACACTTATGGAACACCTTACAGTCTCTTAGCAGAAGTGCTAAAAAAACGCACAAAAGAAATTTATAAAATAGCAAGTACTGGTTATAATCATTAAAATGTCTAATAAAACAAAACCTAACATTATTATGATGGTTGCTGATGACATGGGTTACGGTGACTTTGGCAAATTTAATGATGGTAATATTATTACTCCTAATCTAGATAGTCTTATTGAAGAAGGAACATGCTTATCTCAACATTATTCTGGTTCTGCAGTATGTTCTCCAGCTAGAGCTGCTCTGTTAACAGGAAGGTATCCATTAAGAACTGGAGTCATATCTCCTGCAGAAACTTGGGGGCAAGACAGGCTATTTCTTAGAGAAAAAACCATTGGAGACTATTTCAAGTCAATTGGATATAAAACGGGTTTAATAGGCAAGTGGCATAATGGTGCCTTGGATAAAAGATATCATCCTAATAATAGAGGTTTTGATGAATTTATAGGCTTTAGAGGAGGTTGGGCAGATTATTATAAATGGAATATTGAGAAAAATGGTCAATCGTACAAATCTAATGGAGAATATCTTACCAATGTTCTGGGTGACAATGCTATTGATTTTATTAATAGAAATAAAGAGGAGCCTTTCTTTCTTTCTGTGATGTTTAATGCCCCTCATTCACCACTTCAGGCTCCTAAGGAATTAATTAATATTTATACTGAAAAAGGGGTTGATCTTCTCACAGCAATAATTTACTCAATGATTCAGGTGATGGATCAACAAGTGGGAAGAATTTTAGAAACCTTAAGAAAATTAAATTTAGAAAATAACACTATTGTAATGTTCACAAGTGATAATGGTCCTGCATTCACTCATCGACAAGATCAGGTACCCGATGAATATAGAGAAATGCTTAAGACCAATTTCATTAGTCCTGATGTAAATTCTCCTGGTTATTACACTGATGAATTGATTCATCAAAAAAGATTTAATTGTGGTTACAATGGAGCTAAAGGATCTGTGTATGAAGGAGGAATAAAAGTTCCAATGATATTAAAGTGGCCTGATGGAATTCCTAATGTAGAAAACTCAGATCAATTAGTTCATTTTGTTGACTGGCTGCCTACATTATTAGCTACAACAGGATCAGAAATAAAACCGAATTTACCTATTGACGGTAAAAATATTTTACCAATACTTAGAGGGGAAACAAAAAAAACAGATTATGCTCAATTCTGGCAGTTTAGCCAGTATCCTCCTAGAGTGGAATCAAATGCTGGAATGAGAAAGGGACCTTGGAAATTAGTTAGACCAAAAATAGATAAATTTATCGATCCCGTACACATAAAAAATAACAAAAAATATGTTCAAATGGACATAGATTATAAATATAAACCCAACACTGTTACTGAAATAATGACTGAACCTTGGGCCGAAAGTGTTATAAGTGGACCAATACCTAAACCAGAGTTATATAATTTAGATGTTGATCCTGGGGAACAAAACGATGTTGCAGAAGATAATCCTCAGATAGCTAAAAAAATGGAAAATGAATTGACTAAATGGTTTAAAGAAGTTGAGGTAGAGTACTTAACTGAAATGGAAAATTCTAAATAATAATTTTTCATATGCAATCAATTGATTGATTAAAATATTTCGAAGGGAATATAATAACCTTAAAGATTATATAAGGAGCTTATTTTGGTACATGGTGGATTCTTCGGAAGTATTTCAAACACAATACAATTAATGAAGTCATGTGTGAGAGTATTAAAAAAAGACAAGGAACTTATTTTATTTCCAATAATGGCAGCAATATTTGTTCTCTCATTATTAGGTTTGATTCTTGCAACTGGTTCAATAAACTTGTCAGAAACTAACGAGGAACAACAATCGATTCTACCACTTGCGATTCTGATTTTTGGAGCAAATTTTATAATTGTTTTCTTTAATTCAGCACTAATTTCTGCAGCTTTGGAAAGATTAAGAGGTGGAGATCCAAATATTTCTTCAGGTCTAAGCCATGCGCTTAAGCACATTCATCATATTTTCTTTTGGTCAATAATAGTGACAATAATGGGATTGATTTTTGCTGCTCTTAAGGCTAACGGCAGAAATAGAGGTGGATTCGGTGGGGTTATGACACAAATTTTTGCTAGTTTCTTAGAAGCAGGTTGGGCAATGATGACATTTTTTGTTATACCTATTATTGTTTCTGAAAATATAAGTCCTATTTCTGCTATAAAAAGATCCTCTAGCCTATTCAAACAAACTTGGGGGAATCAGGTAGCCGCAAATTTTGGTTTTGGAATATTTCAAATTTTAGCAATTGTAATAAGTATGGGAATAGGGTGGTTCTTTGGACTTCTAAATGGAACATTTGGAATAGCGATCGGTCTCTTGTCAGCAACTACCTTAGTGTCTATAATTTATACGCTTGAAGGAATATACAAAGCAGCTCTTTACGAACATGCTTTAGGTGAAAAGCCGCTAGAATTTGAAGAGCAAGACTTAAGGACAGCATATAGAGCAAAAACTGCTATGGCCTAGATAATAAAATATGTATTAGGTTAGTGTAAAAGATAAAAATCATCATTGATTTTTACCCTTTATTTCGGTTTTTATAATATATAATTGAGAGTTGAGATAGTTATAAAATACTAGAGTTTAATAATCCCTTTTATGAGTATAGAAAAAAGTGATAACTTAACTGCAAAATTAAAGCTTGTAGATGTAAATAGAGAAATTAAAGTTATTGCATCCTTGGTAGCTGAAGTCTTAGTTGATGAGTTTGGGGATGAATTTTTTGAAAAGTTAACTATAGCAAACAAAACACTTGATAATTATAACAACGAAAAGAATTTTAAAAATATTCAAACGGCTATAGATAATTTCAGAAAATTTAATCCATACTGGCTAATTAGGCTTATTAGAGCTTATACATTGTATTTTCATGTAGCAAATGTAGTAGAACATATTTATAGAATTGATAACTTTGCTTTGGAGGAATATTCCATTGAGTTATTAGACTTGAAACTAAAAAATATTTTGAAAAATAATTATCAAGAAAACCATAAGTTACTAAATAATCTTGATATAAAATTTGTATTTACGGCTCATCCTACTGAATCAACAAAACCTGAAATATTAAATAAAATAAACGAACTACATGAAATAATAAAAAAAAGATACGAAGAAAGAAAACAGGGTGTCCCTTTTTCAGATTTATCGTTTCAAAGCGAAATAAAAGAGTTTGCAAAAATTATAATTCAAACGGATGAACTCAGGCAATTTAAGCCAACTCCTTATGATGAGGCTATTAATAACTTATATTACATAGATAGAATGGTTTTTCAAGAAATACCAAAACTTAACTTATTTATTAGAGAGTTACTTGAAATTAATAAACCTGATGAATCTCCATCACCAATAAAATTTGGTACATGGGTAGGTGGAGATAGAGATGGAAACCCTAATGTAGATCATTCAACTACAAATGACATTATTGAACTTCAACATGATAGAAATAAAGAAATAGTAATACGAGAAATAAAGAGCCTAATATCAAATCTAAGTCAATCAATTCATATTGCTACTTTTTCAAAACCTCTATTGAAATTCATAAATAAAAATAAAAATTTAATTATAGATAAAAATAATTTTACTAGATATGATGAAGAACCTTACAGACAGGCGTTACTAATAATATTAGATAAATACCCTAATAAATCTTATGATCACGATGACTTAATTAGTGACTTAAGAATTGTTCTCGTTTCACTCATAGAAAATCGAGGAACGAATAAAGAAATAAAAAAGTTAATGTTTCTTATTGAAGCAATAAAAATAGGTGGACTAACTACTGCTCATATGGATATTAGGGAAGATTCTGCAATTACTACAGGTGCTGCCAAAGAAATAATAAGTATCTTATATGGCAAAAATCTATCTATATCTCAAGCTTTAGACATTATTGAAAAGAATGAAAAAATTATAAATTCCTCGGATATTTCAACAGAAACTTTAGAGGTTATTAAGACATTTAATGTGGTAAAAAATATTAGAGAAAAATACGGATATGAATCAATTAATACATGGATCGTGGCTATGACTTCAACATCAGATGATCTTCTAGCAATAGCATTTTTGGGATTATATACAAAATTATTTTCCTCTAAAAAAGAAATATCAGATTTTAGGATTGTTCCATTACTAGAAACTATTAATGATTTGAAAAATTCGGAGAAAGTTTTATCTGAATTTTGGCAAAAAATTTACTCAAATAATAATGTTGTTGAGGTAATGATAGGATACTCAGATTCTAATAAGGACGGAGGAATAATTAAGTCTCAATGGGATTTATTTCGTGCTCAAAAAACAATATATAAATTATCCAAAAAATTTAATTTAGATCTTGTTTTATTTCACGGAAGAGGTGGTTCTTCAAGCAGAGGTGGAGGTCCATCTGGTGAGGCTATATTATCTCAACCTCTAGAAACGGTAAATGGAAAAATAAAAATTACAAAGCAAGGGGAAGTTATTTCTGATAATTTTGCTAATTCTGATTTAGCTGAAACAAATCTAAAAATTATCCTCAATGCAATGCTTGAAGCTAGTATAAAAGAACCAAGTATTAGCCAAAAAGATGAAGCTTGGTTTGAAACTATGAATTATTTATCTGATGAAAGTTATAGGTGTTATAAAAATTTTATTTCTAATAATGATATTTTTGATTATCTGAAAAATGCAACACCTTTGGAAGAATTGCAAAATATGAATATAGGTTCTAGGCCTTCAAAAAGAAGAGGAGGTTTGAGAGGTATTAAGGATTTGAGGGCGATACCTTGGGTATTTTCATGGACACAGTCTCGTCAGATTGTACCAGGTTGGTATGGCTTTGGGACTTCTATTGAAAAAGCCATTAATAAAGGTAGAAAAGAAGATATTTTATCTATGTATAAAAATATGAAATTCTTTAGGAATTTAGTTTCAAATATAGAAATGAATCTTGTAAAAACAGACTTAATTATTAGTAAGGCATATGTAGAAAATTTATATCCGTCAGGAATGCAAGTTTTTGAACAAATTGAGGAGGAATATAATAAATCTAAAAAATATTTACTGATGATCACTGGAGATAAAGAACTCATGGAATCTAATGTTACTCTTAAGGAGACCTTGAATATTAGAGAGTCTTATATTTTACCTATAAATATTTTTCAAATTATTTTATTAGCAAAACTTCGATCAGAATCTGATGATAATAATTTAATAAAGAGGTCTCTTTTACTTACTATAAACGGTATTTCTGCAGGACTTAAGAATACAGGATAAAAGCATATATCGCAGTTAATCCTTATTTTTTTGGATTTATAAATTCATATTTACAAAAACAGCTTATAATAGCGAGAAATAGTACTAAATTACCTATACGATTGTATGGGAATGTTTACAATACGAAAAAATATCATAGGAGATTAAATTATGAGTACAAAAACAATAGGATGGATTTTGACTGTATTCCCAATAGTTGGGATGATAACTTGGTTCGTATCAGGTTTACCACAAGATCCACCCGGAGACATGGCTGGAGGTTATGGTGCTTATGCTACAGAATTAGCTGCACTTAATTCTGATTCAATTCATGTGTTTATGGGAATTGCAACTCTAGTATTTGCTATAGTAACAACTGGATTTATAGGGCTTAGAGCTAAAGTGTTAGATTCTGGGAGTTCAACTTTAGCTTATATGTCAGGTATGTTAATTATAGTTGGTTTTGCAGGAACAGTAGTAGAAAATGGCACATTTTCTGCTGCAGCTAGTTTGGCTGGCGAAGGTTTGATTCAGGAATCCGTTTCTATGTTAACTTTGGGAACTACTGCAGGTGGATTCGGGACTGCTATTTTAGCTTTGGGTCTGGGTTTTCTAGGTTATAGTTTATGCTTAAGTAAGATTTTACATGTGATCACACAATACTCATTTATGCTTGTAAGTGTATTAGGAGTATTAGGTGGAATCTTATTTTACGATTCAGGATTAATTATAGCTTATTATGCATCATTCACTTTTACATCTGTTGCAGCAGGTATAGAACTTGTAAGAACAGGAAAATAATAACTATTTTTTCAAGGGTTAAGAAAATTATTTTTTTAACCCTTGAAATATAAAATATATAAGGAGCAAATATGGTTGGTGCTGTTAGAGGAAATTTTGAAACCCCTGATGAGAATTTAGAATTCGAAAAGATATCGGTTCAAATAGTTAACCTAAATGGAAAAAATGTTAAGAAGGTTACGATCCAGCCTGGATGGAACTGGAAAGAGCATATGTCGCAAATTGCAGGTACAGAATTGTGTGAAGGTAGACCTTTTGGAGTAGTTGTTAGTGGTAAATACCATGCTCAGCACAAAGATGGTACAGAAATTGATATATTACCTGGAGAAGCTTTTATTGTAGAACCAGGTCATAATTTATGGGTCGTTGGAGATGAACCTGTAGTAGTTTATGAATTTGAATAGTAAATAATTTACTATCCAGTTTTAGTTTTACCTGAATATATAGAACTTAAAATTTCATTTTTTCTCGTTAGTATTACAATAAGAACAAAAATTATTCCTTGTATAGCTATCGAATAACCGGGATCAAAAAAATCTGCATAAAGGCCATTAAGGAAATTGAATAATGCCATGCTACCACCTAAGTACATAGCATAAACTCCTGCAATTCGCCCTCTAATATGATTAGGTGAAAAAGTTTGAATTAGAGTATGTGAAATTATCATAAATCCTGCTTGTCCAAGTCCCATAAACAAAGCGGCTATTAATGAAACTATTAAACTAGATGACAACCCAAAAAAAATAGGTGCTATTCCGCTAATAATTGCAAATATATAAAACATTCTTCCTTTCAATTTATCATCAAACAAACCTGCGAGAAATATTGATGCAATTAATGCTCCTACCCCCACACTCATCATCAAGAAACTAACTACTAGGCCTTCGGAACTTAATTTATTAACTGAAAAAAAAGGAAGTACTGACTCAAATGACATAGTAAACATACAGTGAAGTGTAGTTATACCAGTAACTATAAATATTGGTTTAGTTTTATGTACGTATTTTATTCCTTCAGTAAAACCTTGTATAAATGATTCAGAATTAATTTGGCCTGTCGATGTATTCTTGATTAATAAAGAAAAAAATAGACTTAATCCATAAAATCCAGTACATGTAAAAAATGCCAAGTCTATTCCAGTTATGGATTCCCCATCTCTACCTACAAAAGCTAATAATGGAGCAACAGTGAGAGGACCTAGTAATCTTGTAGCATGAACAGTTGACATATCGAGTGCTACAGCATTTAGTAAATTTTTTTTTGGAACAATATTTGGAACTAATGATTGACCTGATGGCATGCGAGCAGCTCTTGCTGAGCCTTGAACGAATGCTAAAACTATAAGATGCCAAGGCTCAATTAAATCTAAAAAATACAGCATCCCCAAACCAAAATTATGTACGAAATTAATCAAAAACATTGATTGTAGAATTCTTCGTCTTTGAAATTTATCTGACAAATATCCTATAAAAGGGGTAACCAAGATCATTGGAATCATAGCAGAAAAAGTTACTAGGCCTACAAGCATGCTACTATCTGAAATTTCGTATACTACCCAACCTCTAATAACTATAAGGGCCCAATGTGATGATCCTGCAAATAATCCTGCAAGCCACATTTTTAGAAAATCAAGGTACCTTAGGGATGAAAAATAATTTATTTTGTTTTCAGATGTAGTCAAATTAATTTGGAAATATAATAAATACTAAACGAGTGATTACCTAAAAGTTAGAGTAACACAAATAATTTTTATCTGAAATAATTTATCTACTAAAAATTATCTTTTAGATGATTCCAAGCGAGAAAAATTCCTATCAAAACAAATATTAAGGTTATTAATTTATTCATATTTTATAACCTTAGTTGTATTTATTATCATAATTATGAATGAACCTTGGCTTGTTCTTCTTCTCTTTCGAAAAGATATTCTGCGAAAGTTCTTACCCATTCTTCATCATCATTAAGACTTGGAATTAACTTTAGAGATTCACCACCTAGCTTTTCAAAGTCTTCATTGTTTTCTTCTGCAATTTCTTCTAGAGTTTCAAGACAGTCTGCAGTGAAAGAAGGGCAAGCAACTGAAATTTTCTTAATGCCTTTTTTTGCCAAGTCCTCAACAACATCCACAATATTTGGCTCTATCCAACGCTCAGGGCCGAATGTACTTTGGTAGCAAACTTTGAACGGTATATCAGGATTGAGCATTTCAGATACTTTCATTATTTGTTTTACCGAGTGTGATTTGTAACAAAATTCATTATATTCTGTAACTTTTTCGCAGCAATTTTCAACTTTTTGGCAATGACTCTCTGATGTATCAGCTTTCCTAAGTTGTCTTACTGGAAGGCCGTGAAAACTGAATAGGAGATATTCACTTTCTTGGTATTCTTTTGAGTTTTTTACGCTCTCAACAAATGATTTAAGATAAAATTCTTTGTCAAAATAATGATCAATTTTTATTATATCTGGATTGTAATTTTCCTTTTCTAGCACTCTTTCAACTTCACGAAAAGATGATCCTGAAGTTGCTTCGGCATATTGTGGAAACATAGATACGAGGAAAAGTTTTTCAGTTCCATTTTGTCGTAACTTTTTGATACCGTTTTCTATTGATGGATTACCGTATCTCATACCGATTTCAACATTGCCATTAGTATATTTCTTAAGTTTTTCAACAAATTTCACTGTGTTGGCTAATAATGGTGATCCTTCTTCAGTCCATATACTTTTATATTTCTCTATGATTTTTTTAGGCCTAAATGGTACAACTATTAAGTTAACAATCATCCATCTCAAGACAGTAGCTGTAGCATCTCTTAATTTATCAAAATTCTTTGAACGTTCGGGTAGTCTCTTAGATGGATAATCAAGCATGTCTGGATCGGAAAGAAATTCTTTCAGGTATCTTTTTAATGCAGGGATTGTAGGTTCATCAGGTGTTCCTGTATTGATTATTAAGTAACCGTTTTTTTTGTCTTCTAACATTCTTACTCGAAAAATAATTTGTTTCTAATTTCTAACCTTAATAATATTTTACAACACATATTAAGAAATTTAAAAATAAAAATTATGAATAATAGATTTGTTTTTTCGATTTTAACCAGAAAGACCCTGAAAATCAGGGTCTTTCTAGATTAGAAACCGAAGATATGAGGTTTTTAGATTATTGTAGAGCTCCTACTTCAGTAAGAAGCGCTACTGTACCTTCGATATCTTTAAGCTCAGCAATGTCAATATCAAACTTTTTAATATCTGCCAATGGTGTTAGGTTTCTGTTAGCCTTTGCACCATCATTAAGTGGATATTCATGAGTTTGAGACGCAAAGAATTGCTGTCCTACTGGGCTAAGTAGGAATTTTAGAAACTCGTTAGCAGCATCTTTATTGTCTGACTGTTCTAATATTCCAGCACCAGCTACAAGAACAATTGATCCTGGATCATCAGCTGTAGTGTGGTAATTTCTTGCACCAAATGATTCACCATTTTCAGCAATAAATCGGTGTAAGTAGTAGTGATTAACAAATCCTACTTCAATTTCACCTTTTCCAGCAGCTTCAACTGTTGGTGTGTTCTTTGCATAGAATTTAGGCTCGTTTGCCATGATACCTTCTAGCCAAGTTTTTGTTTTTTCTTCACCCCACTCAAGTCTCATACCAGTTACCATAGCATGGAATGAACTGTTTGTTGGTGGGAATCCAATTTTACCTTTCCATTTAGGATCAGTAAAACCTTCTAGAGATGTAGGTAGGTCAGCTGGGTCAACAGCTTCTGTATTGTATACAACAACTCTTGCTCTTCCTGAAGTTCCTACCCATTTTCCTTCTGGGTCACTTGCCCAGTCTGGAACCATAGCAACTAAGTCACTTGAAAGTGTACTAAGCATTGAATCAACAGATCCTAGACCACCTGGGTCTTGAGCAAAAAATACATCAGCTGGAGTCTTGCTACCTTCTTCAAGTAGCGTTGCAGCCATTGCTGTAGTTTTTCCATAATTTACCTGTACCTCTATACCAGATACAGCCTGGAATTGATCAATAAGTGGCTGAACTAATGACTCACCTCTACCTGAATAAATAACTAAAGGCTTAGTTTCTTCAGGTACAGCTGTTACCATTACTTCAACTTTTTTTTCTACTTCTTTTTCAACAATCCTAGTAACTTCTACTGGTACTTCAACTTTCTTTTCTACTTCTTTCTCAACAACCACAGTTACCGGCACTTCTTTTTCAACTTCAACTATTTTTTCAACAGTTTCTGTATCTGATGAACATGCAAATATAACTATGCTGAACATTGAAATTAGCAAAAAAGAGAATAATTTATAATTTAATTTATACATTTATTTTCCTCTTGAATTATTAAACTTTTTATTCAACAAAAACAATTGTATACTATTTAAGTACACAAATATCAATAAAAAAAACCTAAAGTTTACTATTTTTGTACACTTTTATAATAAAGTAGTCTAAAAATTCGTGTTTTTTTGAAATTTGATTGTTGAAAAATTAATTATGTGGCCTGTATTTAATGTCTTCCAGGTTGCCTTTGTGATAAATAGAATCCCAATTATCTAGAAAAGTTTGATTCCATTCATCTGTTAATTTTGACTTGATCATTTGTTCAAATATTGGCCAAAAAATTATTATCCCATCTGCTCCATCAAGAATTGCTTTGTGTGCAGTTGAGGCAGATCTAACCAAGGCTGCAGTTATATAAGGTCTATTTTCTCTTCCGTTAAATACAGATTTAATTTCCCTAATCAATTGTGTTGGATCTTTACCTACGTCAATAAAAGGTTCACAGAAGGGCAGAACATGGTCTACTCCTGAATTAGCTGCTAGTACAGCTTGATTTAAGGTAAATATAGTTGTACAAAATGTTTCAATGTTAGCTTTTTTTAGTTCGGTAAATGCACCTAAAGCATGTTCGCTCATCGGTATTTTTAGGATTATTTGTTCAGATAATTTTGTAAACGCTTCACCAACATCTAGTAACTCATTAGTTGAATGACCATCAATTTCTATAGCAATTTTTTTATCAGTCATATCTAGATATCTTTTTGTAAGATCTA
>CETH01151249.1_pt1 | contig 12471 bp, 11 predicted proteins | sample 361461 | NCBI WGS metagenome assembly CETH01 (sample SAMEA2622695, study PRJEB7988) | marine metagenome | isolation source: saline water (ENVO:00002010), including
CAGACATCATTACCACTAATCGCTGTTAAATTCCAATTAATACCGGGTGATTCACATACCTCACTGCTATTGCTGTAGTACCCATCTCCATCCTCATCTTCATACCATGTCGGCAATGCTGTTGCATCACTATTTGCATAACTATCGCATACATCATTGGCATCGCATACCCCGTCGTTATCAGCATCGTTATTTACAATCACTCCGGTACCATCCCTCTCTCCCGAACAACTATTACATCCCACCGGTATTTCACATGACCCACTATCGATACTCGCCTGTTCATTATAATTACATGCTAATGAATTCATACAACCCACTATTAATATCTTGATATCTTCTTCAAACTTCTCTTTCGTTATTGTTCCTCCCAGGAACTCCTTCACTTGTTGATCTAACTGAAATGCATCATTGATTATTTTTTTCGTCTCACTGCTTTTCTCACTGATTTCTTTAAAATTTGATAGATTTAAAGCACCGTTACCATTCGCTACACCTTCTGCAATTGTATTGATTTTACTATCATTATTGCTAGGATTGCTCATTCCTGCTTTCTCATCTACCGTCTCTTTTACTTTCTTTAATACATTCTTAACCAACTCTTTATTTTCTAACTGCATATCCTTCGTCGATTTTTTTTCTTCGATTAACGCTCCTAACAATGCTTTTACCACTTCTTTCTGACTCACTTCTCCAGCATCTATTTCTGCCACCATTTGTGCTGTTTTGATCATCAATGTTAACTGCATCCCTAATTTTTCTACTTTCTCTGCTTTTTTCCTTTCGTCTTCTTCACTTTCACTCCCTTCTTTTGTTGCCATCTCATATGTATTTTTTGTAAATACCTCTGACTCTGAAAAATCAATTCCCAAAGCCTCAAGTAGTTCCTTTCGATTTTCTTCTCTTGTTTTATCCTTACTTGCTTTCACTCCTTGTAACACGGTTGTTAATGGTGATATATATACAAATTCTCCTCCCAATGTTTCTCCAATTAACTCTTCAACCGCCTCTCCCGTTACTGTATCCACCCCGCCTTGAGAAATAACCACTGTTCCTGTTGGTACATCTGCTTCAAATCGAAAATATCCATCACCATCACTCAATTGCTTTGGTTCGTTATTATCCATTTCTCCATTTTTATTTATATCTAGATATACAGTTGCTCCACTTATTGGACCATCTACGACTCGTCCTTCTATTACTTTTATACCGGTTTTATCTATTTTTTCTCCACCATCATCATTTGTCAACTTAGCACAACTCACAAAGCTGCTCATTAACATCATTAATAACACAATCAGATGTGCTCGGCTTATTATTCCCTTACTTATTAGATTCTTTTTTTTTATTAACATTATATCTTTTTTATACCCATTTTTTTCTTTTTTTACTCATTTTTTTCATAAACCGTTTTTTTTCAAGCAATCAATACTATTTAAAGTCTTTCGTAAACCTCTTTAAACATGTAACTATTCTTTAAAACTATCTTATTTTATGTTTCTAAAAGATTTTATTAAGGTATGATAAATCGCAATATTATTGATGATAATCTGAAAGAGTTACTGACAACACTACTCGATTATTCTTAAGTTAATATTGATCACGTATTAGCCCTCCCGAAAGAAGCAACTGCAGAACTACAGGAATTACTGTAATACATTAAAAACTATCAACTCACTAGCTAACACCTAGATATTCTATGTAAGTGTGATGTGTATTCTTGTACAATTAGTCTATGATTGCCTCTATTTGTATTTTTCGTGGCGTTGATAGAACGTTTGATTATTTAATCCCTGAGAGTCTACACGATACACTTACGGTTGGGGATCATGTTAATGTTCCATTTGGCAAACAAAAGCTTCAAGGTCTAATTGTAGCTATTCATGATCATTCTAAATTTAAAAATTTAAAAGCTATTATAAGCAAATCAGATCATTTACCTACATTACAATCTGAATTAATTGATTGGATTCACTGGTTTGCTAAAACCTACCGTACCACTCTTTACAAAGCCTACCAAAGTATTATCGGTAAGCGAACGTTTCGTGAAACAGATCTTGAACGTAATCATACGATTACTCCCTCCCCTCTTAAACTTAATCAAGAGCAACAACAGGCGTTTGATCATGTTTGTAATATGAATGGTTTTTCCAAACATTTAATCCATGGCATTACCGGTAGTGGTAAAACCGAAATTTATCTTCGTTTAGCAGAAGCTGTTTTAAAACAAGGAAAACAAATTATTATTTGTTGTCCCGAAATTTCTTTAACGCCTCAATTTCGTGAACAGTTTTCTGAGCGCTTTCATGATCATATCGTTGTGATTCATTCCGGATTAACTGCGAAACAACGTGATGAAGGCTGGAGCGCTCTCTATAGTAAACATGCTAATCTGGTCATTGGCCCTCGGTCAGCTATCTTTGCTCCTGTTCCTGATTTAGGGTTAGTCATTATCGATGAAGAACATGATAGCTCTTACAAACAGGAGAATCATCCTCGTTATTACACCCACGATTTAGCCGAATGGCGTTGTAAACATCAACAATGCCCCCTTGTTTTAGGATCTGCAACACCTAGCGTGACCACCTTTCTAACTTATCAAAAAGCCACTCGTGAAAACAATAGCAATACCACCTATACCCATTTACCAAAACGTGCAACAGGTAGCTTATTACCTAATATTCAATGCATTGATATGACCCACAATGCATCTTTTGATCAACTTTTATCTAAACCACTCTTAGAAGCTATTCAAGGTTCATTAGATAGAAAAGAAAAGGTTATGTTATTACTGAATCGTCGTGGTTATTCTCCTTATGTTATCTGCCAGTCATGCAAGACTATTCATAGTTGTGAACACTGTAACATGAGCTATACCTATCATCGAGATAAAACGTTTCGTTGCCATCGCTGTGATATCACGATTCCGTTTAGTCATACCTGTTTAAAATGTAAAAAACCTCACCTTGCCTTTGGTGGTATGGCAATTCAAAAAATTGAAACAGAACTTCAACAATATTTTGCTAAGGCAAGTATTATTAGACTCGATAAAGACTCTGCTAAAACAGCCAAACAAATTGAAAAACATTTAACTACCTTTAAAAAATCTGGTGATATTTTAGTTGGCACCCAACTAATCGCTAAAGGTCATCATATCGAAGATGTAACACTGGTTGGTATTTTAGCCATTGATACACAACTTAATATACCTGACTTTTCTTCTACAGAACGAACCTTTCAACTGATCACTCAAGTTGCAGGCCGAGCAGGTCGAGGCAAGAAAAAAGGTCATGTGATTATTCAAACCCATCAACCTGAACACTATGCCATCCAATGTGCTACGCAACATGACTTTGATAACTTTATCGATCAAGAAGCAACATTTCGTTCAGATTTATTGTATCCACCCTTTTGTGAACTTACCAACATCATTTTAAGCTGTACTAATGAAAGTCAACTCAAAAAATATGCCTCATCATGTAAAAGTATTATTGCTAAATTTCCATTTTTAGATCATGTTCAGATACTAGGCCCTAGCCCTGCTCCTATCGAAAAAATTCGTAACCATTTTCGTTGGCGTATTTTAATAAAACATTTTAAAACAGATGAAGATGCTGTTAGAAAATTACTTGATACGTTACCAAAACCAAGTCATGAATTAAGACTCATAACTGATTTTGCTCCTGTACAACTTCTTTAGAACTTCATTATCGCTCTGTTTATCGCTCTGGGCTAGATGCCTCTTTTACCATTTAAATAAAGCAATGTATACTAGGGTGTGGTTTTTTTACTTTTTATAGCAGGGTGTGTATTTCTTTTTTTTGGAGGACATTTTCTTGTTGAAGGCTCGTCTCACATTGCTAGACGATTCTATGTTTCTGAACTTCTTATTGGCTTAACACTGGTTTCTATTGGCACATCCTTACCTGAAGTTGTGGTTAATATTATGGCTAGCCTTCAAGGTGAATCTGATGTCGTTATTGGCAATGTTTTAGGTAGTAATATTTCGAATACCTGTCTTATCTTGGGAGCTACGGGTGTACTGAGTCCACTTCTTATTCCAAACTGTCGATTGGCTCGTGAGTGTCGATTTTATTGTTTTGTTATTGCTGTTTTAGTCATCTCAATCCTGGCATCTACACCCCATCAGATCACTCATTTAAATGGGGTTTTGTTGCTTATTTGTTTTTGTTTTTCTATCTATTTATTTTTTATACCTAAAAATCAAACCTCTTCTAACGAATCTTTAGAATCAGCTCCTTTATATCAATCAATTGGCTTGTTTATGATAGGATGCACTTTCCTTCCTCTTGGTGGCCACTTACTCATTGATTCAGCCATCTCTATGGCTACTTTATTTGGGTTATCCATTCCTTTTATCTCTTTATTTGCGGTTGCGCTTGGTACATCCTTACCTGAATTGGTTACAAGTATTATTGCTGCGTATCGTGGTAATACAGAACTTGCTTTAGGTAATATCGTTGGATCTAATATTTTTAATTTAACCTTAGTCTTAGGTATTAGTGCGCTTATTAATCCTATTTTAGTTCGATCTCTTTACTTCACCGATATTGCTATTATGGCTTTATCTATTCTACCCATTGGGTTTATTCTTTTATTTCATCATCAACAACAACTTTCAAAACGCATATCAAGTTTGATGTTAGTAATGTATTTGGGTTACTCTTATTTTATATGGATACGTTAACAGCACGACGAGTACAACGACTTTTTATCTTTATCTGCTGTCTTTTTTATCTTTATTTTAGTTTTTCTGATACCAATATTGCTCATCCTGTAACTTATAAAGGGGGGTATGTAGCGAGACTCTTATATAGCGATCTTTATACTGATTTATATGTTAACAAAAGCCACTCTCAAAAACAGTCACTGGGAATACAATATGTGTCACTTTCAAATGAAGCTCACTCTTTTTTATTGATGCAATTCAACGCGCTTCTTAAACGATGGTATTTTTATGATGCTCAGGCTAATTTATATACCACTGCATCCATTGGCTTTAACTATGATAATACTCAACTGTTTCCCTGCTTACATTTAAAAGCAGATGCTGAAAACCGACGTTATTACGCTGATTTTTCTGCTACTATTATGAAACCCTCGTCAGCTTTATTTACCAAACTGACATCTCGCTTAGGTTGGGCTCCTTATAAACATCATTTTTCTACCGTTAGTACCTGGTTTATGATAGAAGCTGTCTATTTAAACTATCATGAAACACACCTTCAACTCATACCTATTTATCGGGGGTTTTATAAATCTTTGTTATGGGAATTTGGTTATAATGGAGCCAATCGTTTTGTTCATGTTATGTTTCATTTTTAATAGTTCCTTACTATTTATAAAAAATCTGATATTATCAAGCAAATGAAGTGTTTATTTACTTTTTATTTAATTATTCTGTTTTCTTCTTTTTGTTACGGCATGGGAAATCCTCCGGAAGATACAACTCATGAAACAGCTTATAATGCACCTATACCTGCTATTGATGAAATAGATAAAATAGATGTTATTGTTAAAGGTATGACGTGTGCTATGTGTGCCCAAGGAATCGAAAAAAAACTTACTGAAAATACGGCTATCAAAACTATCTATGTTGATTTTGATCGTCACCTTGTTAGTATTGTGTGTCATGATAAAAAAGCTGTTTCTAATACCATAATTACAAACGCTATTGATTGGGCAGGATACAAGGTAATTTCTATCAACCGTTATGAACAAAATTAAGGTGTTGCTATGAAACTTTACGTCTATGATCATTGCCCATTTTCTATGAGACCTCGACTTATTGCTGGACTTAATACATTGCCAGTGGAAATATGTGTTATTCGTATTTCAGATGATACAACCGCTCACTCTTTAGTTGGTAAAAAAGTTGTGCCTATTTTAGAAAAAGATGATGGATCCTGTATGACAGAAAGCCTTGATATTGCATTATACTTAGATGCATTAGGATCTCATAAACTTAGTGATACATCTATTAACTCTGATTTTGAAATTTTAAGAGATGACTTTTTAAAAGATTATGTTGCCTTAACATCACCATGTTTTATTCATTCATGTCGTGAATTTCAGTCTGATAGTGATATAAATCGTTACCAACAACGTGAAGAAGATTTCTTAGAAGCAAGTTTTGATGACCTTAAAAACCATGTTGAAGCTAGAAAATCTCATATTGAAAACTTTATCCGTTCATTTATTCCCTTTATTACTAGCAGTGACCCCAGTGACTCTTTAACAGCAACAGAATTAGTATTATTTCCGTATCTGCACCATCTTAAAACGCAGGTAAATGTTACCTTAGCTCAGCCTCTCTTAAAATTTTGGCAAAACTTATCACCAAAGATCCCTGTTTAGAGCAAGTATTTTTGGGCTCTATTTTTATTTATTATCTAGCTCTTTAGTTTTTTTTTAAGTATACTTTAAAAAAATATACTATCAGGAATTGACAATGAAATGTCTTATTTTAGTGGAGAGTTTGGGCACTTGTTTACACCTTTTAACACGTGCTATTACTAAGCAACTACCTCTTGTTTATGATAGATTGCAGCAAGAACTAGATTGGCAAGCAACATCTTTTTTTAAATCTGATTTAGAAACTACTATTTCGTATTATCTAAACCATTATGTCACAACAAGCTAACCTTGTTTTATTATTAAAACAAAAAGGTACGGGTAAAACCATGAGCAAATCCTTATCGATTGCTCAATGTGATGAGCTATCTACTTATTTATCTGATCCAGAATGTTTTATTGCAACAAAAACAACTATTTTGATGGCATTTTTAATGTTAGAGCATACAGATGACGAAGCTAGTTGGTTTGCTAAACTACAGAGTACTTATAAAGATCTTATTCCAAACGAATGTTTTTTTCTTTTTGATTCAACGATTCAAACTCCGTCCCCTATTTTACAAACATGTATTTATAAACTTACTCGTCATCAAAACTTATCTCATGATGAGCTTGAACCAGCCTTATCTGCTTGTTTAGAAATCGCTACCCCTACTTATATGATCGCGGCTTTTTTGGAAGGATTACGTCTTAAAGAAGAATCCGAAGAGGAGAACGCTTTCTTTTTAACATATCTGTGGCAACATGCTAAACATACTACTCTTGAAATACCGCTGTTAATTGATCTTGCTACAGCTTATGATGGCTTTAATCGTCATCCTAATTTATTGCTTGCTTTAGCGACTTTGTTAGCTTCTATTGGTTTTCCGAGCATTATTCATGGTTGTGAAGATGTATCTCCTAAATTTGGTATTACTTTGCATAAACTCTTACTTGAAGCGAAAAAAGATCCCCTAAAATCAATAGACTCTATTAGTCAGTGCTTACAAGATCGTTCTATTGCTTGGGGATATTGTGATCAATCGCTTAGTTTTTCAACATTACATGCTTTAAGAGAATGTCGATCTGAAATGGTAAAACGCCCTGTTTTAGCAACTGTTGAAAAGTTTTTACAGCCGTTTTTATCATGTCATCAAAACTTTCTTGTAACGGGCTATACCCATCCAGCATATCGATCAAAAACAAGCTTGTTATTGGATAGGTTATCGCACTGTGATGGCTATACCTTTGTTCGAGGTGTTGAAGGTTCTCCCTTTGCGCCTCTTGATCGTCGCTGTCCTATCATTGCTAACATAAGCTCTGATGTTTATGAGGGTTTTTCCTCGCCAGAAGATTTTGGTTTTACTAAATATGATGATTTTTCACCGGATACAGGTATTACTACGGCTCAATCACTTAGTGTAACCTTAACCGCTTTGAAAGACTCAGGTTCTTTGGCAGCTCAATGGGTTATTTATAATGCTTTAATGATTGTAAACTCGCTAAAACTAACGGATAGTATCGACACTACCAAACAACAGCTTATTGAATCGATCGACTCTGGTTTAGCTTTATCACATTGGAATCGTTATTAATGTTTATCAAATGACGTATCAGGTGTTCCTTTAAAGCAATTTAATACCCAAGGAAAACTATCGGTTACGTAGTAGCCATAAGTCCCATTATGGGTCATACCATTACATTCATCTAAATCACCAGACGCTTCAACATATTCATAATCATTTCTAAATTGTCCATCATAGCTACCTCCTGGGAAATCACCTGCTTCTTCTGAACCTAAAGCATTACGATTTCCTGATTTTAACCGATAACTTGATATTACTTTTCGGATTGTTCCATTATCGGATATATAGGATCCATAAATTGGAAATCCGTCAGCAGCAAATCCTATTGTGGGTGATTCGGCTGTTGGATTACTTTGATCAAATAAGGCGTTTGGGTTCCCATGATAATGGTAGGCTCCATCAGGTTGTGTATGAGCGTTATGGGTATCTGTACCAAAGTTATTGGTAGGAGACATAGGATCATAACGCCATGCTTTACCATTCCAATTGTCATTACAGCCTATTTTTTCACTACCTAAGGGTTCATTTCCAACTCCATAACAAGCGGCTGCTAATAAATCTAACTTAACTCCATTTAACATAATCGCATTATCACGTTTTAGGCTTAATGATGTTGTAATGTTGGCTAGTACTGGTGTTTTTGTAATTTCAAATGTTTCTGTAACTTTTTTTGTTTTATTTGCAAACTTATTTTCACCATCATTAAAGTTATGATTAGGAATAGAGTTACTTGTAAAAACACATTTTCCGTCACTTGCAGAAATACTAAATTCGCCATAAAAGTCTTTATTTCTATTTATATCTTTTGCTGTTGAGGTATAAGTATTTATATAATCTGTACACTTTTCACTTCTATTGGTTAATTCTTTACCAGTGATGTCAATTTCTGTTAAATTATTTTTATCTAACTCTCCACAACTTGCGAAGATTATTGTTATTACCAAACATAAAAATCTAATTATTTGTTTCATAAAACCATGTTATTTTTAAATCTCTTATAGTTATTTTTAAGCGTCATAATTATATATTTTTTTTGTTAGTTCACGATTTTGATTCTATTTCTTTTTTACAATTTTCGCAGAGTGACTGTTGATCTTTTTTTTGATTTGCTAATTGAATCATGCCGGATACTAGAATACCGGTGGGTAATGCAAAAATTGCAATTCCAAAAAAGGAAGCAAACGCACCTAAAAATCTACCTAATGGGGTTATTGGCAACATGTCACCATAACCAACAGTTGTTAAGGCTGCCATAGCCCACCACATAGTGTCAGGAATACTTGAAAACACATCTGGCTGATGTGGATATTCAATAATATAAATAATGCTAGATGTAAAAATTAGCACCATTAAAAAGGCAAATATTCCGATAAATAGTTCTTCTTTTTTTAGTACGATCACTTGTAAAATTGTTTGCATAGCTTTTATGTATCGAGCCATCTTTAGTATTCTAAGTAAGCGAAATAACCTTAATATTCTTACAAATCTAAGATCAATTTGAACAAATTGAATTAAATAGAACGGGGCTACTGCTAAGAAATCAATAATTAGCATCGGCTCTTTAATTAATTTTAAACGTCCCTTTAAAGGGTGTTTATATTTTGGATCTTCAGTATAACTCCATACTCGCAATATATATTCTATCGAAAAAATGATCACAGAAAACAGGTCAAAGCTATCAAATATCAGCTTGTAAGGCTGATATAGTGGTTCAATAGTTTCTAAAATAACAGAGATAACGTTAGAAACAATTAATATCTGGATAAAGATATCAACCATAAAGCTAGGTGTATCGCCTGGTTCGGCAACATGCATCAATCGATAGGTAAGTCGTTTTATATTTTTGTATTTAGACATCACCATGCTATTCCACAAAATCAATCATTATAAACGTATTTGATTATAGTTATTGCTATTAGTATTTTTTTACTATTAATAGATCAATATTTTTCGATACATCAAGTTTTTAAAAAGAATCGTCATATAGATATATTCAAATAATAAGGGAGAAAATCATGCAACAACAATCAACATATAGTGTTTATCAATTATCGGCGAGACAATCAAAAGTAAAGCTTAAAGACAGTATTTATAATGATATGCATAAGAAATTTATATTTTTTGGTATTAATGTTGGTATTCTTTGTTTATTAGCAACTCTTGGATATTGGGTTTAAGGTACTTATCAAAATCTTATAAAACGAATTGACATTACTTTTTTCATATTTTTTATTGATAGTTAACTGTAAGGATCTTGATAATAGGGTCCTTATAGTATTACGATAATCTTATTTATAACACTTTTCATGTCCTTGATTTTCAAATAAAGCCACTGTATATTTATTTTATAAAAAAAAAATGTTTTTTTTATGTTTTTTTGACCATTAATATAATTAATAGATTTAAAGGGGTAATAGCTATTCACTCATCTGTTAAACTAACAAAATAAAAGGAGAAACAATGCGCTCTAATGAACGACCTAAACCTATAATACACCCTATGCCTCCATTACCATCTCCACCTCCACCTCCACCTCCACCTCCACCTCCATCACCATCTACACCTCCATCTATACCTCTATCACCACCTCCACCTCCACCTCCACCTCCATCACCATCTACACCTCCATCTACACCTCTATCACCACCAATAAGTATTAAAACTATGAACAATAAGAACCCTACTAAGAGAGAGGATCGTATCGCTGGTTCACTGAAGAGCTATGAACAAGAATGTAAAAGTCACAGAGCTCGCCGAGAATGGGCAACAAGGTACTCAGAAAGATCATCAAGTAACAACCCAACTTCAGAGGATGCTAAAGCACAAGCTGATACTGATAAAGACGATTTAAAAGATGGTAACGTATCTCCTGTTCGGCAAGCTGATTCTAATGAAGATGATGAACTGTTTCAATTAGATGAATAATTAAGACTGTTAAACGTTTTATAACTGTTTATCTTATTTTTATTTATCTTTTGTAATAGTTAGAACGCTTTTTTTTGTTGGGTTTTCTAAAAAAGTTTTGATTGGGGATTTGTTTTGTGTGATCTTTTTCAAATTTAAAATTTTTACATGTTTTAATTTCAATCTCTTGTTTAATTAATCGTTGAATGGCTTTTAATAACTTTGTTTCATCGGCACTAACTAATGAAATAGCTTCTCCAATAGCGCCTGCACGTCCCGTACGTCCGATTCTATGAACATAATCTTCTGCTACGTAAGGTAAATCATAATTTACTACATGAGGTAACTGATCGATATCAAGTCCACGTGATGCAATATCTGTAGCGATTAGAATACGGATTTTATTTTTCTTAAAATCAGTTAGGGCTTTTGTTCTTGCAGATTGACTTTTGTTACCATGAATCGCCATAGATTTTAAGCCAGCTTGTTTTAAATAATCGGTTAATCTATTGGCACCATGTTTTGTTTTGGTAAACACGAGTACTTGTTCCCAAGAATGTTGAGATATTAAATGAGATAATAGTGCTGATTTTTGTGATTTTTTGACATTATAGACGGCTTGGCTAATGGTTGCGGCGGCTGTATTTCGTGGTGTTACGGATACTTCTGTTGGATTTTTGATGATACTTTTAGCTAATTTACGAATATCATTTGAAAATGTTGCTGAGAACAATAATGTTTGTCTATTTTTTGGTAATAAAGAAATTACTTTTCGAATATCATGGATAAAGCCCATATCAAGCATCCTATCAGCTTCATCTAATACGAAGGTATCTAACTCATCAAATCTAATTGCTTTTTGGCGGTATAAGTCTAGTAATCGGCCTGGTGTAGCAACAAGAATTTCTACTCCATTTTTTAATTTATTTTTTTGAGGATTGATATTCACACCGCCAAATACAACGGCTGTACGACTGGACACATATTCTCCATAAGTTTCTAAACTAGCTAAAATCTGAGCGGCTAGTTCTCGGGTAGGTGTTAATATTAATACTCTTGCTTGTCTTTGCGATGATTGTCTTTTGTTTAGTAATGATTCTAAAATTGGTAATGCAAAACTAGCTGTTTTACCTGTACCTGTTTGAGCAGCAGCCATAACGTCTTCACCATTCATAATTAAGGGGATTGCTTTGGCTTGAATTGCTGATGGTTTTTTATAACCATGATAAGCAATTGCTTTTAGTAAAGGTTCTGATAAGCCTAGTGAATCAAAGGATGTTACATCACTGTGAGTTTCAACTTGTTCTTCTTTTTTATCTTCAAATGTTTTTATCATAATAAGTCTCTTAAATTTTATATTCTATTTTTAATAATCTTATTTTTATTAAATAGTTTACTTAGTTATCGTAAGAACTAGTAATAATATTTCAATTATTTTAGCAATAATCGTTAGTATCACTGAATTATGACTGTTTTACTAGCCCTTAATGTCTTTTAATTATGCAAATTAATAATAATAAAACCAACAACAAAAAAACAACCTTGCGCCTACCAAGCAAAGCGATGGTACAGCAAAAAAAAAGCTTGCGCCTACCAAGCAAAGCGTAAGCAAAGCGATGGTACAGCA
>CETH01012801.1_pt1 | contig 12459 bp, 10 predicted proteins | sample 361461 | NCBI WGS metagenome assembly CETH01 (sample SAMEA2622695, study PRJEB7988) | marine metagenome | isolation source: saline water (ENVO:00002010), including
ATGTTAAATCAGCTGAAAAACTTGTTACAAGTCATTTAAGATTAGTTGCAAAAATTGCGATGGGATATAAAGGGTATGGCTTACCTTTAAATGAAATGATCTCAGAAGGAAATGTGGGTCTTATGCAAGCAGTAAAAAAATTTGAGCCAGACAAAGGATTTAGACTCGCAACTTATGCAATGTGGTGGATTAAAGCTGCAATTCAAGAATATATATTACGATCATGGAGTCTAGTAAAAATTGGAACTACTACAGCTCAAAAAAAATTATTTTTCAATTTAAAAAAAATAAAAAGTCAAATCGCTCCAAATACTGAAGGGGATTTGCGTAATGAAGATGTTAAAAATATTGCTGAAAGATTAGATGTCAGTGAAGATGAGGTGGTTTCAATGAATAGAAGATTAGCTGGAAAAGAGCATTCTTTAAATGCACCAATTGGCGAAGATGGGGATGAATGGCAAGATTGGGTAATCGATCAAAACATGGATCAAGAATTAAAAGTTGCACAACAAGAGGAGATGGAGCAGCGTAAAGATCTTTTATCTGACTCTATTAAAATTCTTAATAATAGAGAGAAAGAAATTTTATACTCAAGAAGATTAAATGATAACCCAAGTACATTGGAAGAATTAAGTAAAAAATTTAAGATAAGCAGAGAAAGGATAAGACAGATTGAAAACAAAGCTTTTGAAAAATTACAAAAGCATATGCTTAATTCAGCAAAATCTAAAAATTTACTACCGGCAAATTAAATATTAAAAGGATCTATAATTAATATTGTATCATTTCTCTCTGGACTTGTAGATATTGTCGAAATTTTAGCTTCAACAAACTTTTCTATAAACTTAATATAATTTTGAGCATTTTTAGGTAATTTTTCAAATTGCCTGATTCCACGTGTTGATGAATTCCATCCTTTAAAAATTTTATATATTGGTTTAACTTTTAATTGCTGTTCACTTGATGCTGGTAAATAATCAATTTTTTTTCCGTTTAAATCATAGCCAATACATATTTTTATTTCCTCAAATTCATCAAGAACATCTAATTTAGTTAAAGCTATTCCGTTAATCCCAGATGTTTTTATAGTTTGTTTAACTAGTACCCCGTCAAACCATCCGCATCTTCTTTTTCTACTAGTTACGGTACCAAATTCTTTTCCTATATCTCCCAGTTTTGAACCAATTTCATCTTTAAGCTCTGTTGGAAAAGGGCCCTCTCCTACTCTCGTTGTATAAGCTTTTGTTATTCCAAGTATATAGTTAATTGTTTCTATTCCACATCCCGATCCTGTTGCAGCTGAAGATGCAACAGTATTAGATGAGGTAACATATGGATAAGTCCCATGATCCACATCAAGCAAAATTCCTTGTGCTCCTTCAAATAAAATTTTTTTGTTATTTTTTTTAAATTCATCTATTTTTTTCCATACAGGCTTACTGTATTTTAATATTTTTGGAGCAATATTTAAAAGTTCATCTTTAAGTTTTTCTTTACTATATTCTTTTTTTCCCATTCCTCTTCTAAGAGCATTATGATGCTCAAGAACAGTATTTAATTTTTGATCTAAATTTTCTTCTGATAATAAATCAATCACTCTAATTGATCTTCTGCCAACTTTATCTTCATAAGCTGGTCCGATTCCTCTTCTCGTTGTGCCTATTTTTGCATCTTTTGTATTGTCTTCTCTTATTGAATCTAATTCGCTATGTATCGGTAAAATTAGACTTGCTGCCTCTGACAAAAATAAATTTTTTTCAGTAATATCTACACCTTTATTTTTAATTTCTTCAATTTCATCTACTAAAGCCCATGGATCAACAACAACACCATTTCCAATGATAGATATTTTGTTTTTTCTAACTATGCCAGAAGGAAGAAGTCTTAATTTATAGGTTTTGCCATCTATAACTAGAGTATGTCCAGCATTATGACCGCCTTGAAATCTTATAACAACATCAGCCTCACTGGAGAGCCAATCTACTATTTTTCCTTTTCCTTCGTCTCCCCACTGTGATCCAATTACTGCTACATTTTTCATCTAAATTTATCTTTTATATCAATTGAGTTAAGATGGTTAATCGGTCCATGTCCTTTTCCATATTTTGGAGCATAACTTATTGCTTGGTTTACATATTTAATCGCTTTTTCACAAGATGTCTTTAGGGATTTTCCACATGAATAATATGTGGCAATTGCTGAAGATAATGTACAACCTGTTCCATGGGTATGTTTAGTTTTAATTTTTTTATTTTTAAAAATATAAATATTATTTTTTTCTAAAAATACATCATACAATATTTTGGACCGGAGATGGCCCCCTTTAATTAACACACTTTTTGCTCCAAGTTTGAGTAATTTTTTTCCAGCAATAATCATATCTAATTTTGAATTGATTTTTTTATTTGTTAAAATCTCAGCCTCGGGGATGTTTGGTGTAATTATTGCAACTCTTTTTATAAGTTTCTCTTTTAAGGTTTTAATTGAATTTTTGTTAATTAATCGTTGACCACCTTTTGCAATCATTACCGGATCTAATACAATTTTGTTAACTTTTATTTTTGATATGGATTTTACAACTGCATTTATAACTTTTGTATTGCTTAACATACCAATTTTTATCGCATCTGGATTGATATCTTTGGATGTAAATTCGATTTGTTTTGAAATTTCAAAATGTGGAACTGTAATAATTGACTTTACACCTGTTGTATTTTGAGATGTAATCGCTGTTACTGCGGTCATAGCATAAGAGCCTAATGAACTCACTGTCTTAATATCAGCTTGTATTCCCGCTCCGCCAGATGAATCAGAGCCTGCAATAATCAATACTTTTGAATTTATTTTCAACTTAAATTATAGATCGTTTTACTAAATTTATACATTTGGTAATTATTTTTTTATTATTTGACTCACACATTATTCTTATTTTAGGCTCAGTTCCAGATGCTCTCACTAATATTCTGCCATTATTTGATAAAAGTTTTTTAGCATCTAAAATAGATTTTTTACATTTTTTTGAATTTATTACTGATTTATCATTTACATAAATATTAACCAATTTTTGTGGAGTTTGGTTAAAATTATTAAAAAGTTCACTTGCTTTTTTTCCTTTTCTCATTGAATAAAGAATTTCGAGGGCTACAAGAAGACCATCACCGGTAGTTGCAAATTTACCTAAAATAATATGACCAGATTGTTCTCCTCCTAAATTACATTTGTTACTTTTCATAGCTTCTTTAACATATCTATCTCCGACATTTGATCTAATAAACTTAATTTTTTTTTTTTTGAATAATTTTTCAAGGCCATAGTTTGACATTAAAGTACCAACTACCCCACCTTTTAATATTTTTTTCTTTTTCCATCTTAAAGCGATCATTGCAATTATTTGGTCACCATCAATTATTTTTCCTTTTTCGTTACAGATAATTATCCTATCAGCATCACCATCAAGTGAAATTCCAAGATCAACTTTTTTTTTAATTGAAATTGACCTAATTTTTTTAGGAAAAGTTGATCCACAATTTAAATTGATATTTGTGCCATTAGGAGAATTACCTATTGGATAAACTTTTGCTCCTAATGATTTGAGTATTTTTGGACCAGATTTATAGCCAGCCCCATTGGCACAATCAATTGCGATCTTAAGTCCTTTAAGTGAAAATTTTTTTGGAAAATTACTTTTTAAAATATTTATATACTTATCGTTTGCATCCTCTAATCGTTTTACTCTTCCTAATACTTCAGGTTTAATTAGATTTTTTGATATTTTTGTATCAATTAACTTTTCTATTCTTTTTTCAATCTTGTCAGAAAGTTTTAATCCGTCTGGTCCAAATAACTTTAATCCATTATCATAAAATGGGTTATGTGATGCTGTAATCATTATTCCTAAATTTGCGTTCATTTTTTTTGTTAACATTGCTAATCCATTTGTTGGCAAAGGGCCTAAAGTAAATACATGCATTCCTGCAGAGGCTAATCCAGACACTAAAGCTGGCTCAAGAGTATATCCTGATAATCTAGTATCTTTAGCAATTATTGCTGTCTGTTTTTTTTTCTTTAAATTTCTGAAATAAGTACCTGCGGCAAGACCAAACTTAAAAAACATATTACCATTAATTTTGTTTTTGTTTACAGTTCCTCTTATGCCATCTGTTCCGAAATATCTTTTAATCATTAACTAAAAATAATTTTATTAAATACTTTTATCGCTTGTTTAATCTCATTTACATCATGAACTCTTAGAATTTGTACACCTTGAGACAGAGCGTACATGCTGGATGATGTTGTTCCTCCAATTCTTTCTTTGCTGTCATTATATCCAGCAATTTCCTTAATAAATTTTTTTTTTGATATTCCTAACATTACTGGAAAGCCCAATGAGTGAAAAATAGATATTTTATTCAATATAGTAATATTATGTTTCAAATTTTTTCCAAATCCAATTCCAGGATCAATAATTATATTACCATGATTAATTTTATTATCTTTAATATAGGCTAACTTTTTTTCAAAATAGTCGTAGATATCAAGTAAAACATTTTTATATTTTGGGTTTTTTTGCATTGTCTTTGGTGAACCTTGTATATGATTTAAAACGAATGGAATATTTGTTTCCCTTAATATATTAACCATTTGAGTATCATGACTCAACCCTGATACATCATTAAGTAAATTAATTTTAAAAGATAGAGATTTCTTTAATACAAAACTTTTTCTAGTATCTAATGAAATAAAAAGTTTATTTTTTTTTGCATATTTAATTTTTGATTTAATTCTATTCCACTCAATTGAGCTATCTACTGTATCGGCATTTGGCCTTGTGGACTCTCCACCTATATCAATTATATCAGCACCATCTTTTTTTAGTTTTTTAATTTGTTTGTATGCAGATTTTAATTTTAAAAATCTACCACCATCTGAAAAACTATCTGGTGTTGCATTTAATATTCCCATCAGAAGTGGGGTATTTTTAAACTTGATATTTTTAAAATTTTTTAACTTAGTAATTTTTTTAAGGTCTTTGTTAATTTTTTTTTTTAATTTTATAGGTAGTTTTTTAATGTCTTGAATTTTAATTAATTTTGTGTTTTTTCTTGTTATAATTTCTATAGTGTCAAATGATATTAGTTTGTTTCCATTTAACGGAAGTGCAACTTTTTTATCAATTTTTTGTTTTGAAATGTTTCCATAATAAAAATTACACGCCCTTGTGTAATATTTTATCATTTAATTAATGAACTATTTTAGGTTTAAGTCCGATTGACCCAAGAGCTGAGTCTTTGTTATCATCATCTTTGGCAAGATCCTGCTTACTTTCTGGGTACTTGTTCTTATTAATAATATCTTCAATTTCTTCTCCAGTTAAAGTTTCATATGTTAATAAAGCTTTTGCTATTTTGTGGAGATCATCAATTTTTTCGGTTAATATCTTTTTCGCTTGATTATATCCTTCATCGACTAATTTTCTTATTTCTTTATCTATTTTTTGAGCCACATCTTCTGAAACGCTTTGTGTTTGTGTGACAGATCTACCTAGAAAAACTTCTTCTTGATTTTCTCCATACTCAACTGGACCCATTTCTTCACTCATACCATATTTTGTTACCATAGCTCTAGCTAACTGAGTTGCTTGGTTTATATCAGAGCCATTTCCTCCTCCTGCTCCTGTTGTTATGTTATCTTTTCCAAAAATTAACTCTTCCGCTACTCTTCCTCCAAAGCAAACTGCTAATCGCGATTTAAGATATTTAATAGAATACCCGTGTTTATCTCTTTCAGGCAAATTCATAACCATGCCCAAAGCTCTACCTCTTGGAATTATCGTAGCTTTATGGATTGGATCATAATGGGGAAGCATATTAAATGAAACTAGAGCATGACCTCCCTCATGGTATGCTGTAAGTTTTTTTTCATCTTCTGTCATTACCATAGATCTTCTTTCTGCGCCCATCATTACTTTATCCTTAGCATCCTCAAATTCCTGGAAAGTAACTATTCTTTTATTTTTTCTTGCCGCCAATAATGCAGCTTCATTTACTAAATTAGCTAGGTCAGCACCTGAAAATCCAGGCGTACCCCTCGCAACTGTTCTAAGATTTACATCTGGAGACATATTAATTTTTTTTGCATGAACTTTTAATATTTTTTCTCTACCTATAATGTCAGGATTAGAAACAACCACCTGTCTATCAAATCTTCCTGGTCTTAAAAGGGCAGGATCAAGCACATCAGGTCTATTTGTTGCGGCTATTATAATTACTCCTTCATTCGTATCAAAACCGTCCATTTCTACTAAAAGCTGATTAAGCGTTTGTTCTCTCTCATCGTTACCTCCGCCTAGACCAGCTCCTCTACTTCTGCCTACTGCATCGATTTCATCTATGAAGATTATACACGGAGAATGTTTTTTTCCCTGCTCGAACATATCTCTTACTCTTGATGCCCCAACTCCAACAAACATCTCAACAAAATCAGAACCCGATATAGTAAAAAACGGCACTCCTGCTTCTCCAGCGATGGCTCTTGCCAATAAAGTCTTACCGGTTCCTGGAGGACCTACTAACAAACACCCTCTTGGAATTTTTCCCCCAAGTCTACTAAATTTTCTTGGATCTTTTAGAAATTCTACAACTTCTTCTACTTCTTCTTTTGCTTCTTCCACTCCCGCAACATCATTGAATGTTACTTTTCCTTTAAGCTCATTCATTAATTTTGCTTTAGACCTTCCAAATCCCATTGCTCCGCCTTTTCCGCCTTGCATTTGTCTCATAAAGAAAATCCAGACTGCAATTAAAAGAAGCATTGGAAACCACGATAGTAGTATACCTAAAAGCGAAGGCATTTTTTCCTCTAGTGGAGATGCTGAAATACTTACTCCTTTTTCAGATAATTTTTCAATCAAATTAGGATCATTTGGCACATAAGTAGAAAATTTTTGTCCATCAGACAAAACTCCATTAACATTATTACCTTGAATTTCAACTTGAACAACACGTCCATTTTCTACTTCAGATAAAAACTCGGAGAATATTAGATTATTTTTCTGAGTGAAGGAACCTTGTGGATTCTTAAACATATTATATAGACCTACTGTAAGTAAGACTATGATTGCCCACATTGCTAAATTTTTAAAATTCATATCTAAATATATAACGTAATTAAGAATTATTATAAATTAAACAAGTGGCAAATTGTGGCAAATTTAACGTTTTTTTGTTTTTTCTTTAGATACAATCACCGAATTTTCAATTTTTTCGACAATTGTGCCCCCTAATGTCGCTTTAAAGTCGTCTTTATTTTTTAATTCATTAATCAATCTAATCATTTTTTTACCTCTGGGAGGAAATTCTTTTTTATTTATTTTTTTAAATAAAACTGACATAGATCTAAAAATTACCTCATCTGGTAGTAGAAAAAAATTAGGTCCAATTAAATATTTGCTTTTATGATATGTTATATTTTGACTAATATTTCTTTTAACAATTTCATTGATTGCTTTATTGGAAGAAGCAAGGTTATTTAAAGTTAAATTTAATTTTTTAAAATCTAAACCCTGATTTTTCAAACCTGTAATTAACTTTCTTAATCTGACTCTTTGAAATATTTCAATTTCATTAGATGGATCGTCAATAAAAAAATCAAAAACCTTTTTTGAAATATAAATTAAATCTTGCTTATTTAAATCTAATAAAGGCCTGGATACTGTGATTGGACAACCTTTAAAAATAAATTTTTTTTCCACATCTTTGAAAGATGTAAGCCCTTCAGTCCCCGAACCTCTAAGTAATCTGCTAAAAAACGTTTCATAAACATCATCCTGGTGATGAGCAGTTACAACTTTTTGAATATTTAACCTCTTGCATTCAGTAAATAATATTTCATATCTTTTTTTTCTAGCTAAACTTTGAATATTTGATTTTGGTTTTTTTCCTTTCCATTTTATTATTTTTAAATTTATTTTTTTTTGGTAAAGATGTTGTCTCACTAGTTTAGCTTCACTAGACGATCCTTCTCTTAATCCATGATCAACTAAATAAAATTTAGGTTGAATATTATTGTTTTTTGTGAATTTATAGCAATTTACCAAAAAACACAGCGCCATACTGTCGGGTCCGCCAGATACTGCAATCGCCATTCTTTTTTTTATATTTAAATCTGTAAAATTTTCTGAAAAAGATCTGAAAATTTTAGATATCTTTTCATCTCTAAGAATTTTTTTAAAATTAAAATTTTTAGGTATTGTCTTTTTTACACTCAAACTTTTTTTCTTCATATTTTGCTTTTTGAAGAATAGATTGTGTTGCATCAGGATATTCTTTTTCTAAACTTGTTATCATCATGCAGCCTTGCTCTTTTTCTCCAATTTGAACTAATGATACACCTAATTTTAATAAATTATCAGGTGCTTTCTCACTTTGAGGGTATTTTTGATAGCCTTCTAAATAAGCGGAAGCCGCATCAACATACAATTGTCTAATTCTAAAAGTTTCTGCAAACCAATATTGTGCATTTCCAGCAAGTTTATGATTTGAGTTTGTTTGAACAAATTCTTTTAAAGCTCTCTCTGCAGTATTATAGTCTCCAACTTTCAAAAAGCTTGTAGCAAATTCATATTGTTCTTCTGGAGATATATCTGGTAAAAGTTTTTCAATACTTTCAACATCTTCCAAAACAACTGCAGATGTTGAATCGACAGATTGTGTTTGCTGAGTATTTGATGAAGTTGTCATATCTTTATAGGAAATGCTTCCTAAATCCTGAGGTTCAGAAGATCCTGGTAGAATTTTTTCTTGGTCTGATAAATTAGCAGCTTCACTACTCACAACATTGCCCATTGTTTTTTCAACTTGTTCAAAACGAAGCTGATTGTCAGATTGAAGTTTTGTTAATCTATTAGAAAGTTTATCAAGTTTAAAATTAATCTCTTCAAATTTGTTTGTTAAATCTCTGAATTGGCTTTCAATTTCTGATAGTTTTAATAAATGTCTGGTTAACGCTTCTTCTGAATCGTAATTTGTTGATATATCTTCATCATTCTCATTATTTTTTTTTTCAAAAGAATTTGAGTAAACTGCTCTTTCGAGAGTTTTTATATCCTGCTGCAGGGCTTCTAAAACTTGTAAGACATTATGGTTTTCTGCATAAACTCCTAATGAGCCAACAAATATTAAAAAAATTAATGATAAAAATTTAAGAAAAAATTGTTTAATCATAATAATTATTAGTTTTTAGATATAATGATGGCAAAAAAAAGACCCACTACCTATTAATCAAAGTAGCGGGTCTTAAAATACAAAATATTGTTTAATTTGCTTTTACTGTTACAGATCTTCTGTTCTTAGACCATGATAAGGGATTTGAGCCTGAGTCTACCGGTCTCTCTTTACCGTAACTTATTACTGAAATCCTATTTTCTGATATACCATATGTCATTAAATAGTCTTTAGCGGCGTTTGCTCTTCTTTCTCCCAACGCTAAGTTATATTCTCTAGTTCCTCTTTCGTCAGCGTGACCTTCTAAAACTACATTTATGTCAGAATTCTTTCTTAACCAAGCTGCTTGTTTTCTCAATGTGTCTCTTGAAGCAGTAGTTAAAACTGACTCGTTTGTAGCGAAGAACACTCTGTCAGGTACACCATCTGCCAAATACTCAACAGTGTCTGTTCCTGTGTAAACATCTCCTTGAATTTGTGCATCGATTTTTGCAGTTTGTTGTGCGCATGCAGACAATAAAAATGCAAAAACTGATACTAAAATTAAGTTATAAGTTGACTTATTAAATATCATACTGCTCCTTAAATTCTTTTTTTTTAAGTATTAATTTCACAACTAATTAAAACTTTCAAGTTAAGAAATCAACTGTAAATACTACTATTTTGATAAGATATTGGCTAATTGCTTAGTAATGAAGACCATGATGGGTCTGATGCATCAGTTTCTGTAATAACCTGTCTTTCATTATAGCCTGTTAGATCTATAGACCATAATTTAGCAGTAAAACCTTTTCCCTCACTATTTGACTTTGTTTCTCTATAAAAAATCAAAACCCTTCCATTTGGTGACCATGATGGAGCTTCTTGATAATAATTTTCTGTCAACAACCTTTCTCCAGTACCGTCTGTTCTCATAACACCTATATAAAATTTTCCTTTATGAAGTTTGGTAAAAGCAATTAAATCTCCTCTTGGTGACCAAACAGGTGTTCCATATAAACCGTTTCCAAAAGAAACTCTTTTAACTTTTGACCCATCACTTTTCATAACATAAATCTGTTGATAGCCACTTCTGTCAGAATTGAATGTTATATATTTTCCATCTGGAGAATAAGAAGGCGAGGTATCAATTGAAGGATGATTAGTTATTCTCTCAACAATTCTATTTTCTAAATCCATTGTATAAATATCAGAGTTTCCATCTTTTGCAAAACTCATAATAATTTTTTTACCATCTGGAGAAAATCTTGGAGCAAAGGTCATTCCTGGAAAATCTCCTACAACTTCTTGTATTCCAGTTTCAATATCTAAAAGATAAACTCTAGGAAGGTTTTTAAAATAAGAAAGATATGTTACCATTTGATTTGTTGGATTAAATCTTGGAGTCAATACTAATTCATTTCCCAGTGTAAGATATTTTGTATTGAATCCATCTTGATCCATAATAGCAAGTTTTTTTATTCTTTTTGTTTTAGGACCTTTTTCAGAAACATAAATTATCCTAGTATCAAAATAACCCTTCTCACCAGTTAATCTTTCATAAATCTTATCTGAAATTATATGTCCTATACGTCTCCAATTATTAGGTACAGTAGTAAATGCTATTGCTAACATTTCCTTACCAGCTAAAACATCCCACAATCTAAATTCAACTCTCACTTTACCTTCTTTAAATTCAACTTGACCAGTTATAAGTGCTTGGGCTTTGATTAGAGACCAATCCTCGAATCTAGGTTTTAAGTGTGCCACATCAGGTTTTTGTAAAAAAGCTTTTTTCTCTAAGGGATTAAAAAGCCCAGTTGCTTTCAAATTGTTCTCTATAACTACCGAGATCTCGTTTCCAATTTTATCAATTTTAATTTCTTTTTTAAGTTTATTTGTTGTTTCTAAATCTGAATAAAGTGGAGATACAGCTATTGGTAAAGGATTTAAATTTCCTCTAGTTATATCAACCTCAATCAAAGCATAAAGTTTTGTAGGTAGTAAAATAATAATTAAAAAATAAATTAATTTTAATTTTTGCATCATCCCTCTAACATCTCTCTCGCATCAAAGTTTAATTGTAAATCTTTCCATTTTTCATATCCCGTTGTTGGTACTCTAAGTGGCTGGCATAATTGAATAGCTCTTAAAGCACTTTCTGCTAATACTTTATAAAATCCTTGGCCAGGTTTATTCATTCTTGCATGATCCAATATTTCAGATTTTACCACAGTTCCATCAGGTTTAAGTTTTAATTTAATCCTTACTAATAAATTTTCATTATAAGGTAACCCCAAAGGAATGCTCCAGCAACCAAAAATTTGAGCTTTAAGAGCATCTTCTTCACTTAATGTTAAACCTGATAACTTCATACTTTCATCTTGGGACTGTGTAACATCATCCTTTTTTACATTAGTTTCAGCAAAATTTTCCTTAGATTTATCAATTAAGGCTGCGATGTTATTAGGGTCAAACAACTCTTTTTTTTCAAATTCAGATACCTGCTTTGCTTTATTTTCATCTATTTTAGGATTTTGTTTATCTTTTTCTATTTTTTTTACTTTTTCAATTTCTTGATCGGGCAGCGGGATAGCATCTGGTTTTTCTTTTTTTACTTTTTTTGGAGGTGCTTGTTCAGAAACAAGTTTTTCTTTTTCTTTTTTTATTTTATCAATTAGTTTTTCTGCTTTTGGTGCAAATGGAATATTGGTTTTATCTGTTATCTGTATCAATTCAACGGATACTAAGGGAGGTAAATCTATTGGTTTTTTTGCTACAAATGGCAGGGTTACTACAGCTATCAAAATAACCGATAAATGAAAAAAAAAAGATAATATTAAATTTTGAGGCATTAATTACCTATCTTTGTATGGTTCAGATATCAATGCAACTTTTGTAAAACCCGATCCAGATAGAATTCCCATTATTTCTAGTACTCTTCCATAATTTATTGCTTTATCTCCCCTTACATAAATTCTAGTATCAGTTCTGTTTTTTGAAACAGCTAAAATTTTTGCTGTTAAGCTATCAAATTCAACTTTAGCTTCCTGTATAAAAATTTCTCCTTTAGAATTAATTGTCAAAGTCAGGGGTTCTTGCTCTTCTGGAAGAGAGTCTGCAGAAGTTTCTGGAAGATCTACTTGTACACCTACAGTTAACAATGGAGCAGTGACCATAAAAATTATGAGTAAAACTAACATAACATCCACAAACGGTGTTACGTTGATCTCGCTCATAGGATCTCTGGATGATCTAC
>CETH01176786.1_pt1 | contig 12459 bp, 8 predicted proteins | sample 361461 | NCBI WGS metagenome assembly CETH01 (sample SAMEA2622695, study PRJEB7988) | marine metagenome | isolation source: saline water (ENVO:00002010), including
TCATCCAATTTATATTTCCTTTTAAAGTATTTATTTCACCATTATGAGCTAAGGACCTAAATGGTTGGGCTAGATCCCAACTTGGTGCTGTGTTAGTAGAAAATCTTTGGTGAAAAATTGAATATCGTGAAATAAATCTTTCATCTTTTAAATCTGGATAGAAATCATCTATAGCTTCAGCTAAAAACATTCCTTTATAAATAATTGATTTTGAACTAAATGAGCAAATATAAAAATCTTTTAACTGAATACTTAATGCCTTTTTTTCTATTATTCTTCTTGTTTCATATAAAATTCTATTAAGTTCTTTGTCCTTTATTTTATTATTTATGTGTTTAAAAAAGATTTGAGTAATTTCTGGTCTAGTTTGCTCCGCTTTTTCACCAAGCACCGATGGGTTAACTGGTACTTGTCTCCAACCATATATATTAAAATTATTTTTAGTTAATTCACTTTCTACAATAGTTCTACATGCCTCCTGGGACCCATAGTCATCTCTGGGTAAAAAAATCATGCCCACACATAATTCGGACTTATCGTGTGTATGGCCTGTAACTTCTATTTTTTCTACGAAGAAATCTGTTGGAATTTCTATATGAATACCCGCTCCATCACCTGTTTTACCATCGGCATCGATTGCACCTCTGTGCCAAACTGCCTTCAAGGCTTCTATACCTGATTCAACTACCTTTCTTGATTTTTTCCCTTCTGTTGAAACAACTAGTCCAACACCACATGCATCATGCTCCATGTTTTCTTGATAAACATAATTTTTTTTTAATCTTTTTATATTTTTTTCTCTTAGATTTTTCATGCAACTTTTTGTTTTGACTGAATTTTATTTTTTAAATATTTGTCGATATTATCTGAAGCATCTCTTCCATCTTTGATTGCCCAAACTACCAACGAAGCTCCTCTAATAATATCACCTGCAGCGAATACACCTGGAATTGATGTTTCCATATTATCAAAATCAGCTTTAATTGTCCCCCATCTAGAGACTTGTAAATTTCTTTCGCCAAACAAAGTAGGTAGATCCTCAGGGTCAAAACCTAGTGCTTTGATAACTAAGTCAGCTTTAATTTCAAAATCAGAATTTTTTTCTTCAATAGGCTTTCTTCTTCCACTTTCGTCTGGCTCACCCAATTTCATTTTTGAAGCCTTAACTTTTTCAACTTTATTTGTACCCATGAATTCTTTTGGGTTCGAAAGCCAAATAAATTCTACACCTTCTTCTTCAGCGTTTAATACCTCACGTGCTGATCCAGGCATATTTTCTTTATCTCTTCTATATAAACATTTAACTGAATTAGCATTTTGTCTAATCGAAGTTCTTACGCAATCCATAGCTGTATCTCCACCGCCTATTACAACTACATTTTTTCCTTCAGCATTTAGTACACCATTATCAAATAATTCAACTTTATCTCCTAATCCTTTTTTATTTGAGACAGTCAGAAACTCCATGGCTGGAAAAATATTTTTTAAATCTTTTCCTGGTAAATCAATTTCTCTTGCTTTGTATACTCCTGTAGCAATTAGAATTGCATCATGTTCTTCTTTTAATTCTTTAAATGATTTATTTTTTCCAACTTCAAAATTATTTATAAATTTAATTCCGCTTTCTTTTAAATATTTGATTCTTCTTAATACTACGTGTTTTTCTAATTTAAAATTAGGAATTCCATAAATTAATAAACCACCTGCTCTGTCATATCTGTCGTAAATAGTAACTTTATAATTTTTTTTTCGTAATTCCTCGGCACATGCTAAACCTGCTGGACCTGCTCCAATTATCCCTATACTTTGATTGATCTCATGTTTAACTTCGATTGGTTTTATCCAATTATTTTCCCAAGCAGTTTCTGTCAAAAATTTCTCTACTGAACCTATGGTTACCGTTCCATGGCCTGATTGCTCAATTACGCAATTACCTTCACACAACCTGTCTTGTGGACATATTCTTCCGCAAACTTCGGGCATGTTATTTGTACTTTGAGATAGTCTATATGCTTCCTCCAATCTACCTTCAGCTGTAAGTTTCAACCAATCAGGTATATTATTGCTTAAAGGACAGTGGACTTGACAAAAAGGAACTCCGCACTGTGAACACCTACTAGATTGAGTTTTTGCTTTTTCATCAATAAACTCTCTATAGATTTCGTTAAAATCGCTATTTCTCTCATTTATAGATCTTTTAGGTGGGTTTTGCTGACCTATTTTTACAAATTTAAGCATTTTATCTGTCATAGTGGGCAGCTTATATACCATTAGTTTGATAGTAAAAAGCCTATAAAGGTAAATAATACTTACCCTTTTTTCAGAAAAATAACGTTTTTAAAGGGTTTTTTAATAAATTGCATACGTATTATGCATTAAACGAATTGCTTTAATTTCATATTATATAGTTTACGAATAAAAGACTGATGTCATTGATCTATCTTCAAACACTTTTTTTATCTTTAATCCAAGGAATATCTGAATTTATACCGGTTAGCTCCTCAGCCCATTTAGTTATATTTTCAAGTTTATTTAAAAATTCCAACAATTCACTATTAATGGATACAAGTTTACATTTAGGTTCGTTAATTGCAATCATTCACTATTTTTGGAGAGATTTACTAGATTTTTCAAATAATAAAACAATATTGAGTTTGATGGTTATTGGATCCTTACCATTGATAATAATTGGTTATATTTTCTATGAATATCAAATATATAAAAGTTTAAGAAACATTGAAATTATTGCTTGGTCAACACTACTTTTTGGTATTTTGCTTTTCGTTTCAGATAAATTCATTGTATCTAAATCATTTCAGGAAAATTTAAATTTAAAAAATATAATTAAGATTGGTTTATTTCAGATTTTATCACTTGTTCCTGGAGCAAGTAGATCAGGAATTGTAATTACAGGATCTAGATTACTAAATTTTAATAGATACGATGCTGCAAAGATATCTTTTATTTTGTCAATACCTGCATTGCTAGGTGCAAGTGTATTAAATTTTAAAGACACAATTTTTAAGGATGAGGTACTAAATTTTAATATCATATTAGGAATGGTTTTTTCATATATATTTTCATATTTAACTATTAAATACTTTTTAATATATACGAAAAATTTCTCGCTAAATTTATTTGTTATTTATAGATTAATACTATCTTTAATTTTGTTTTATTTTATTTATTTTTAACTCTGGAACGATTTGAGATATAAGAACTCCAAAAATAATAAATATACACCCAATGATATTATTTAAGTTAAGTATTTGACTTAATAACCACCATGCAGCAATTGTTGCTATAACACCTTCTAAAGAAAAAATAATAGCCGCTGGTGTCGGTGTAATATTTTTTTGGGCGTAGATTTGTAAAACAAATGCAAAACCACCAGATAGTATTCCTGCATAGAGTATTTGGTATGTTTGTTTAAATATTCCAGTAATATTTATTTCCTCAAAAATAAATGCACCTATCAATGAAAGAATTGAAACTACTAGAGTTTGAATTAAGCCTATAAGTATAGGTAAATTAAAATTTTTAATTACTTTTCCAACATAAATTATGTGTAATGCCCAAAATATTGCACATAAAACAACAAGAGTATCGCCTTTTCTTATAGTGGCATCATAAAAATTTGTAAGTAAATATCCACCAATAAGACATAAAATTACAGAAGGCCAATTACTCCAATGTATTTTTTCTTTGAATAGGAAAAAAACTATTATTGGAACCATCGGCACATAAAAAATTGTAAAGAAAGCAGCATTAGCAACATCAGTAAACTGAAGTGAAATTTGCTGTAAAGCAGATCCAAAAAATAAAAAAACTCCTATTAATATTGAATATTTAAAAAACAAATTTTTGTCTCTGATTAATTCTGTTTTTACATTTTTTTTTTCGAAATATAGAAAAAATGGCAGTAAAACTAAAAACCCAACGAAAAATCTTACACCGTTAAATAAATATGGTCCTATAAATTTCATTCCTGTGTCTTGTGCAATGAAGGTAGTTCCCCATATAAAAGTGCATGCTAAGGCACATAAAATAGATATTGATTTTGCCATAAAGATGGGAACTTATAATTATATGGCTAATTTGAAAGCAAAATTTTTGCCTAAATTATCCCTAATCTCATTACAAAATCTTGCTGCCTCTGCACCATCAATAATTCTATGATCATATGATAAAGATATTGGTAATATAGTTCTTACTTTGAACTTGTCTCCTATTGAAATTTGCTGCTTCTTTGACTTACTAATCCCCAATATTGCAACCTCTGGATAATTTATTATAGGTGTAAAAAAGCTTCCACCTATACCTCCAAGGCTAGATATAGTAATAGATCCACCATAAAATTCTTTTTTATCAATCTTTAGATCTCTGCATTTTTGGGCAACCTCCCTTAATTCCAGAGAAAGATTTTGAATATTTTTTTTATCAACTTGCCTTATTTTAGGTACCATTAAACCTCCTGGTGTGTCTACGGCTATTCCGATATGAAAATATTTTTTTAGTATAATTTTACCAGTACTCATATCCTCGATGGACGAATTAAAAGATGGAAATTTTTTGAGAGCCGCTACTAAAGCTTTCATAATAAAAGCAAGTGGCGTAATTTTTAATTTTTCTCCAGTATAGTGATCGACCAATGAATTTCTAAATTCTTCCATTTCTGTTATATCAATCTCATCGTGATGAGTTACGTGCGGAATTGTATTAAAAGAATTCACTAAATGCGGCGCAGCTAATTTCTTAATTCTTGGTATATCTTTTACATCAACGTCACCAAACTCAGAATGTTCATATTCAATTTTTATTTTAGGTTTTTTTGTATCGTCATTATTTTTTATTGATTGATTTTGATTTAAACCAAGCTTGATGAAACTTTTGACATCTTCTTGCGTAACCCGACCTAACTTTTCAGATCCAGGTATTTTATTTATATCAGTTCCAAGTTCTCTTGCGAATTTTCTTACTTTTGGACTAGCCAATACTGATTTATTAATATTATTTATATTTTGAAGCGATGTGATTTCTGTGTTTTGTTTAACTTTTTCTGGCACTTTATTATTTTCTTTAGGTATATCTATTTCTTTAGGTATATTTATTTTATCATTATCAGTATCTATAGTTTCTGTATTTATTGCCTCAATTTTTAGTATCAAATCTCCTTCTGATACTTTGTCTCCTACTTTGACATTTATTTTGGTTATTTTACCTGAATGATCAGCTGGAACTTCTACACTCGATTTATCGCTTTCTAGTGTAACGATTGAATCTCCCTTATTTATATTTTGACCACTTTTTACTAAGATTTCTATGATTTCCACATTTTCGAAATCTCCTATATTTGGTACCTTTATATCAATATTAGACATTATAGTTTTGTGGGCATTGGCTTTTCAGTATCTATATTGTATTTCTTAATTGCATCAACAGCATACTTTGAAGATAATAATTGTTCATTGGCTAAAACACTCAATGCATAAGTAGTAATATAATTTTTATCGACTTCAAAAAATTGTCTTAATTTTTTTCTCGTATCACTTCTACCATACCCGTCAGTTCCTAAAGAATAAAAACTTTTATTAATATAAGATCTTATTTGATCAGAATTTAATCTCATATAGTCTGATGCTGCTAAAATTGGTCCTTCAGAACTTCCCAAACATTCTTCAATATAAGACTTTTTTTTCTTTTTTTCTGGATGAAGTAAATTATATCTTTCTACTTCCATTCCATTTTTTCTTAACTCACTAAAGCTTGTTACGCTCCATACCTCACTATCAATTTGATATTCTTTTTGAAGCATTTCAGCTGCATCAATCATTTCTCTTAAAATCGTTCCAGAGCCAAGTAATTGAATTTTTGTCTTTTTATATTTTGAGAAGTCTTTAATTTTATACATCCCTTTTAATATTCCTTTCTCACTATCTTTAGGTATTTCAGGATGAGGATAATTCTCGTTCATAGTAGTTATGTAATAAAAAATATTTTCTTTCTTTTCGTGCATTCTTTTAAGTCCGTCTCTAAATATTACTGCTAGTTCATAAGCAAAGGTTGGATCATAAGAAACACAGTTAGGAATTGTTGAGGATAGAAGATGACTATGGCCATCTTGATGCTGCAAACCTTCTCCTGCTAACGTTGTCCTTCCAGATGTTGCACCAATTAAAAAACCTCTTGCTTGACTGTCTCCTGCAGCCCATGCAAAATCTCCAACTCTTTGAAACCCAAACATTGAATAAAATAAATAGATAGGAATCATCTCAATATCATGATTTGTGTATGACGTGCCTGCTGCAATCCAAGATGACATTGAACCTGCCTCGGTAATTCCCTCCTCTAAAACTTGTCCTTTTTTATCCTCTCGGTACGAACTTAGCTGTTCTGAGTCTACAGGTTCATATTTTTGACCCTCATGAGCGTAAATGCCAATTTTTTGGAAAAAACCTTCCATTCCAAAAGTCCTGGCTTCATCAGGTATAATTGGCACTAATCTTGACGCAACATTTTTATCTCTCAAAAGATTTGTTAACATTCTAACAAGAGCCATTGTTGTTGACATTTCTTTATCCCCAGTTGACTTCATCATTACATCAAAAATATCTTCGGGTGGTGCTTTAATTGGTTTTGCAAATGTAGATCTTTCGGGAAGGTTCCCCCCTAATTTGAATCTTCTTTCTTTTAAGTATTTTATTTCATCGGAATTTTCTTTGGGTCTATAATATTCTACATTTTTAACTTGCTCATTAGTCAATGGGACATCAAATCTATCTCTGTAGTACATCAAATCATCTACATCTAATTTTTTCTGTTGGTGAGTAGTATTAATGCTCTCTCCAGATTTACCCATCCCATAGCCTTTAATAGTTTTTGTTATAATAACTGTTGGACTGCCGACATTTTGCATAGCTTTATGATAGGCTGCATAAACTTTGTGTGGATCATGACCACCCCTGTTTAATCTCCATATGTCCTTGTCACTATATGATGAGACTAATTTTGTCAGCTCGGGGTATTTTCCAAAGAATTTTTCTCTTACATAAGCTCCTCCTTTTGCTTTAAATGCTTGATACTCTCCATCAACTGCCTCATTCATTCTTTTAATAAGTAATCCGGTTTTATCATTTGCTAAAAGTGGGTCCCAATAAGATCCCCAAATTACCTTTATAACATTCCATCCTGCACCTCTAAAACTTCCTTCCAGTTCTTGAATTATCTTACCATTTCCTCTGACTGGACCATCAAGTCTTTGTAAGTTACAATTTATGACAAATATTAAATTATCCAAATTTTCTCTTGAGGCTAATGCTATTGCTCCTAAAGACTCAGGTTCATCCATTTCTCCATCTCCAAGAAAAGTCCAAACCTTCCTATTTTCGTCTTTAATTAAACCTCTATTTATTAAGTATTTCATAAATCGTGCTTGATAAATTGCTAACATTGGACCAAGACCCATTGAAACAGTTGGAAATTGCCAAAATTTATGCATCAACCAAGGATGAGGATAAGAAGATAAACCATTAGGTCCTACTTCTTGTCTAAAATTATCTAATTGTTGTTTAGTAAGCCTTCCTTCTAAGAATGCTCTAGAATATATACCAGGCGCAGAGTGACCTTGAAAATAAACTAGGTCACCTCCAAATTGATGATTTTTAGCTCTCCAAAAATGATTCATTCCTACATCGTACAAAGTTGCTGCAGATGCAAATGTACCTATATGTCCACCAAGTTCTGGAAATTTTTTGTTTGCTCTTACTACCATTGCAGCTGCATTCCATCTTATTAAAGATCTGATTTTTCTCTCTATATTTTGATCACCTGAAGATTTCTTCTCCTCTGATGGAGGTATAGTATTAATGTAAGGTGTATTTTGAATAAAAGGAATTCTTGATCCTTTTCTATATGATTGATCAATCAATTGTCGCAAAAGGAAATGCGCTCTTTCGTTTCCAACATTGTCAACAACTGCATTCAAAGAGTCTAACCATTCCTGGGTTTCTAAAGGATCAATATCATTAGTATCTGAAACTAAAATTCTATTATCTTCAATTGGTACTTTTTGTTTTTCTGAAACAGTATTTATAAATTCCTCTTCGTTTTTTAAAGTTTTTTCAGCTTCTTTTATGATATTTTCTGTAGCTGGTGGTATTTTATCTTTAAGAGTTTCATTTTTAGAATTTATAGATAAAATTAAATCTCCTTTTGAAACCTTGTCCCCGACTTTTACATTTAAATTTTCAATTACACCATCATATGTCGAAGGAACTTCTACACTAGATTTATCGCTCTCTAAGGTAATCAAAGGGTCATTAATTTTTACCTCATCCCCTTGTTTAACTAATACTTCAACGATTTCTACATTTTCGAAATCACCTATATCCGGAACTAATATTTGTTTGCTCATTGAATCAATAATTGTTTATTATACGCTTTTTTTTTAAATTAAGTATTTATTTGGCCATATTTAATACAAATTTTGAACAATCTATATAATTTAAATGCAACTCCGATATGCAAATAAGATATATTTTAAACAATATATGGTGTTATTTAATAACTTGCCATAAGTATAAATCAAGAGGCGATTTAGATGCGAAACTTTGGATACAAAATATTTTGCTTAAAAATCACTTTAAATCTCTAAATAAGAATAATTGATAAAAAAAATAATTACATTACAAACTATTCTTGTTAATAAAAGCGCCTGTAGCTCAACTGGATAGAGCGCTTGGCTACGGACCAGGAGGTTCTGGGTTCAAATCCTAGCAGGCGCACCAAGAAAGGAATAAAATGAAAATATCCCTACAAAAATCTGTTATATATTTTTTTGTTTTAATTTTTTTTATATTAGTAGTTTTATCATTACTATTATGACAAAAAAATTTAAACAAATCAGTACAAAACCAGGTTTTATAAAACACAATGGAGGGCTTTTATTTAGAAAAAAAAGTAACAAAAACTTTGAATTTAAAACTAAGATAAAAAGAATACATTTAAACAAAGCACAAATTACTCATGGTGGTTATATTTGCTCAATAATAGATGCTGGAGCTGGATCTGCTGCCCATTATAGCGCAAATGGAAAACCATGTGTAACAATTTCATTAGAAATAAAATTTATCGGACCAACTAAATATAATGATGAAATAATAGGAAACGTTTTGATAATCAAAAAAACTAAATCATTAGTATTTTTGAGTTGTACACTTAAATCAAAAAATAAAATTGTAGCTAGCTCATCTGGTATTTGGAAAATTTTAAATTATAAGATTACTAGCGAAGGATTTAACTGATAGATAATAATATTTGGGTTTACAAATTTTAATGTTAATATTAACAAAAATTTTAAAATGAGAACATTTTTAACTATGATTCGGACACCTTTTATACCTTTTTTGTTCTTTTGGAGATACCAGATATAGTAAGTAAAAAAAATTAGACACAAAAAGTTGAAATGCAAAATAAAATGATTACAGCCGTTCTTGGTCCGACAAATACAGGAAAGACCTTTTTAGCAATTGAAACTATGCTTTCTTATAAATCAGGAATGATAGGCTTTCCACTAAGACTTTTAGCAAGGGAAGTATACGATAAAATAGTAAAAAAATTAGATCCAAAGTCAGTTGCTTTAATAACAGGAGAAGAAAAGATCATACCATCAAATGCAAAATACTTTCTTTGCACAGTAGAGTCTATGCCAATAGATAAAAAATTAGATTTTGTGGCTATAGATGAAATACAGATGTGTAACGATCATGAGAGAGGGCATATTTTTACTGATAGAATTCTGAATCTAAGAGGTGAAAAGCAAACTATGTTTATGGGCTCAAATACAATGAAGGGTATTTTATCAAATTTAGAGGAAGAAATTGAATTTTTAGACAAAGAAAGATATTCTAAACTTACTTATTCAGGTCATAAGAAAATCTCAAGAATAGAGAGAAAAAGTGCAATAATTGCTTTTTCTACTGAAGACGTTTACGCAATTGCTGAATTACTTAGAAGACAAAAAGGAGGTTGTGCGATTGTAATGGGATCCCTAAGTCCTAAAACAAGAAATTCGCAAGTTTCGCTCTATCAATCTGGTGATGTAGATTATCTAGTAGCTACGGATGCTATTGGTATGGGAATAAATATGGATCTTAATAACGTTTATTTCTCAAATTTAAAGAAATTTGATGGAAAAAAATTAAGAAGATTAAACCTTTCTGAAATAGGACAAATTGCAGGAAGAGCTGGAAGATATATGAATGATGGTAATTTTGGTATCACTGGTGAAGTACAAAATATTAATGCTGAAGAAATACAATTAATAGAAAATCATAATTTTGAGATGATAAATAGTATTTTTTGGAGAAATTCTAATTTAAAATTCGATAATTCAAAAAATTTAACGAAATCTTTAGAAGAGAAACCTAATAAGGAGTGGTTACGAAGAATCAACGAGTGTGAAGACGAAAAGGTTCTAAAATATTTAATTAATAACAAAGATGAAATTGAATTAATTGAAAATCAAGAGAATTTAAAACTTTTATGGGAGTGTTGCCAAATACCTGATTTTGTTAAAAAAAGTTATGGCAAACATCTTGAAATAGTAAAAAAAGTTTTTAATTTCTTAGCAAAAAATGGGAAAATACCTAATTCATATTTTAAAGAACAACTTAAACCATTATATAAGCTTGAAGGAAATGTTGACTCTCTTTCAAATAGAATTGCCAACGTAAGAATATGGTCTTATGTGGCTAATAAATCGAATTGGGTAGAAAATAGTGACTATTGGATTGAAAGAACAAAAAACATTGAAGATAAACTTTCTGACAGATTGCATGAGGAATTGACAAAAACCTTTATCGATAAAAGAGCAAGTATTTTGGCTAAAGGTCTTAAACAAGATATAGAATTTAATACAGAAATTATTGAAAATCGAAAGGTTAAAATTAATGATCAGTTCATTGGAAATCTTAATGGATTAAAATTAGAATTAGATTTAAAAGTTGACACTTTAGATACCGATATAAAATCCTTGAAAAAAGCGTCGAGACAAAATGTAATGCCTGAAATAATAAGAAGAATTAACGAAATTATTGAAACAAATTTAATTGAAATAAAAAATGATTTTAAAATTTATTGGAAAGAGGATCCAATTGCAAAACTTTTTAGAGGAAAAGATTATTTATCTCCTGAAATTGATTTAATTATAGATGATATGATAGAAATTAAAGAAAGAGATAAATTAAAATCTTTTTTAGAACAATGGCTTAAAAGTAAAATTAATTATGAATTAGAAAGTTTAATTAAGTTAAAAGAACTTAAAAACAATAATTCTGAGATTAGGGCTTTAGCGTACAATTTATATGAGAACAACGGTGTTGTAAAAAGAGATTATGTAAGATTAATTTTAGACAAGCTAAAACAAGAAGATCGAAAAGTTTTGAGAGATGTTGGAGTAAAATTTGGAAGATATCACATATTTCTTTATAAACTTTTTAAACCAAGCGCTGTATCGCTTAGGATCTTATTATGGAAAAATTTTTATCAAAAATATTATGAACTTAATCCACCAATATTTGGTTTAAATTTTTTTGAGGTTAAGAAAAAAACTAAAAAAGATTTTATGCTTTTATGTGGTTTTGAAAATTTTAATGATATTTACGTCAGAATTGACATTTTAGAGAGATTATTTTTAATGATATTTAAGTCTAACAACCAAAATGAAATTAAACTTATCCCTGATATGTTAAATTTATTAGGTTGCACAAAGGAAAATTTTTTAAAACTTCTTAAATTAATGAATTATAAAATTTTTGAGAAAAAAAACGAGGTATATTTTAGATATTCGCCTGTTAAAAAAATTCATGATAAAAATAAAAAAAATATTAAAGTTGTTGATAGTCCATTCAACAAATTAGAACAATTAAATTTAAAATAATGTTCAATTTTTTTAAGTCAGATAAAAACTCTAATGAAGATAAATTCTCATATATATCTTTAGCCTGTTTATTAATACATGCTGCAAAAATCGATGAAAATTATTCTGATAAAGAGAAAAAAATTATAAGAGAATCTCTTATTAAACTAGGTATTGGTCAGAATGAAATTGATAATACTATGAAACAAGCAGAGATCCTAGAAAAAGACTCAAATCAGATCTTAGAATATACAAAGGAAGCAAAAAATATAGATAAAGAAAAAAAGATCATCCTAGTAGAAGCTCTTTGGAGCATAATATATTCTGATGATAATGCAGACATGTATGAAGCAAATTTAATGAGAAGACTCTCAGGCCTTATTTATCTAGACAATAAGATTGTTGGTGATATCAAAGAAAAAATAAAAAATAAATTATGACATACATCGTAAATGAAAAATGTATAAAATGTAAACTGATGGATTGTGTGGATGTTTGTCCTGTTGACTGTTTTTATGAAGGAAAAAATATGCTTGTAATTA
>CETH01184516.1_pt1 | contig 12456 bp, 10 predicted proteins | sample 361461 | NCBI WGS metagenome assembly CETH01 (sample SAMEA2622695, study PRJEB7988) | marine metagenome | isolation source: saline water (ENVO:00002010), including
TTATATAATTATCCAAAAATGTATTATAATCTTCTGCTTGAATATAGTATGAACCATACGGCGCCCCTAATGAAGTATGTGTAAAATCAGACGATTTAGCAGTTTTAAACTCTTTAAGATAATTATTAAAATCAAAATTATTTTGATTCTTTTTAAGACCCATTATAAAATAATTAATATTTAGAAATATTATAATATAATCTTAAATTATTTTTAAATTTTTTTCAAGTTTTATTTTTTATAATATCAATTATTACAATTAAATTAAATAATAACTGATATATTGTATAAAAATAATAATTATTAAAAAAATATTAGAAGAAATAAATGAGTTGTTCTCCTCAATATAATTCTAATAAAAATACTTGTTATAGTTTAGAAGATTTAAAAGACATTGCAAAAAATTATAACAAAACTTTAGAAGGTAATAATAAAATAAAATTGAATCAAAGTAAACAAAAATTATATAATGCTCTAGTTAAAGCAAATTATAATGAATGTGGAGATAATGAATATTGTTGGTTAAAACAAAATTATATGGAGATTAATAAAAATATTGATAAATTTTTAGAGAAATTTCGTCCAGAACAACCTAATACTTGGAAAGATAATCCAAAACAATGGTTAAACACTTATAATTTACTAAATGTTATGTCTCAATATGAAAAGAAATATAAAAACTTCAAATTTTTAGGAGTTCATCCTATTGACTTCGCTTTTAAAAAGGATAATACTTGTATTTCTCAAAATATGTGTGACTTAAATATTAGTGATTTAATAAAAAATAAAATTTATAAACTCGGAAATATTTTTAATTTAGATAAACATTATCAATCTGGGAGTCATTGGGTTTCATTATTTGCTAATCTAAATCCTAAAAGTAAAAATTATGGTATTTATTATTACGATTCAAATGGTCGTAGTGCTCCATCAGAGGTTAAAAATTTTGTATCAAAATTAATTAGTGATAATTCAAAATTAACAAATAAAAAAATAAACTTTTATCAAAATAATATTAAACATCAATTTGAAAATAGCGAATGTGGAATATTTAGTCTTTACTTTATGGACCAATGTTTAAAAAATGTTAGTTTCACTAACTTTATTAATAAAAAAAATCTTAATGATCTATCTATGTTTAAACTTAGAAATAAATTTTTTAATAAAAAAAATTCTTCTTAATTATGAAATTTATATTATTTAAACTAATTTATCAACTGAAAATAATTGACTACAATCATTATATATTTTATCTTTATCATATAAATTATTTTTTATAAAAGATATTATATTTTTTATTAATCTTAATAAATATAACTTATTATTTTTATTTAATTTTGATTGATTTATATAAGTTCTTAAATGCTCATTAAAAAATTTATCAAATGTTGATATTTGATTTATTATATCATTAAAATCAAAATCTTCCCATTTCTTTAGAAATAGATTATATTCATACCATTTTTTCAAATTATTAGAATAAATTAAATCATTTGTTCTAATATCTCGTATCATTAAACTTATTATATAATTCAAATTATCTTGATAGTCATCTAAATAAGGTAATATATGTTCACAAAATTTTTCTATATCGTTTTCCATAACAATATAATTTAAAATATATTTAGAAATTTTAATTAAAAATTAAATTTAATAAAAAATTTTTATTCTGTTTTTTAAAAAGTTTTTAGAAAAATAAATTCTGAAAAAGTTTCTAAATTTGAGGTTAAAAATTTTTTATTAAAATTTTAACTTTAAATTAATAGCTAACAATTGTTAAACAACAATAAAACGTTAAATTTAAAAATATTTAATTAAAAATATTCTATTAAAAATTCTAATACATTTTCATTTTTTTTTGAATTATCTTTTAACTCTGGAATATTATTATTCTTATCTTTCAAACTAATCTCAAATTTATCTAATTTTTCTAATGGTTCATTAAAATTAATTTGCTCATTGTATATTTTATTTTCAAAAACTAATGCAAATTGATTATTAATATTATCATTATTTGATGTTAGTAAATTTAAGTTATTAATATCTAGTATTAAATAATTTATATTATTTCTAACTTTACTAATATTTATTAAAACATTTAATAATTTTATTGATATTATATTTTCAATAGGGACTTTTAATTCAATTGTATATTGATATGGATTTGGATATTTTTCTAAATCTCTTTTAGAACTACTTATTACTATTATTTGTCTTTTAATTTCAACTAGTGGTTCTTGTTGTTCTTGTTGTTCTTGTAGTTCTTGTTGTTCTTGTTGTTCAGGTAAATATTGAAAATTATTAATATCTACATTTTCTATATTGTTATCAGTTTTAAAATTGTTTAAATCATCTATATTATGCTGTTGATTTTCATTTTGACTTCCATCTTGATTAAATAAAGTTCCATAATTATCATCTTCCATTGAAAATCCTTCTAAATTTGGTAATTCATTATTATTATTAGAATTGTTATAATTGTTTTTATCTTTTATTTTAGTATTAATTTCTTTATTCTTTTCTTTATTTATTATTTTGGTTTGTTTATTGGTATCTTTTGTATTATTTATATCTTTTACAAATGATTCACGTTCTGCTAATAAAGTCTCCATGTTTTTTGTTAATGCTTCTGAAGATACACTATCTATTACTTCTGTATTAAAATTAACTTCTCTTTTTTTTGGTATTGAACTATTTCTAGCAGATAATAATTGGTCATAATCATTTGAAAAATTCTTATTTTGTTCCATATTAAAAGTGCCAGTATTTGAGGAAGGCATTAATACTTTATTATCTTCATTTCTTCTATCATAAATATTATTTTCACGACTTATAATATCTACATTATTATCTTGTTTAACATTTGATTTTTTTATTTCATTTTCTAATATTTCTTTTAGGTTTTTTAGTGTAATGATATTTAACTCTTTTGTTTTTAATGATGGTGCATACTTAGTATCATATATAAGTTTCATATTTTCAAATAAAATTTTTTTTATATTAGCATTATAATTAAGGATATCTAATTTATGAATATCAAAAAAATAATTACGAATATTACTATATAACAATTCTAAATTTTCTACTGAAATATAATTCATATCATTTACATTTCCATAATTTTGTTCCATTTAAACATTATTTTATAATATATATTTAAATAAAAATGGATAAACTTAATAAAAATTTTGTAACTGTTGGAGATAAAGTTTTATTTCAACGAGGTCCTAATCCCAATTTAAGGGGAATGAATACCCAATTCGGTAATAACTTTGGTATCTCAAAAAAAGTAATTGACACTAATAGAGAAACTTATAAAAAATATGATGTTATTCCAGACAAAGGTCTTAAATCAACAATCATTAATAAACCACATAAATTAGTTGTATCATTTGATCAAGGTGATGTATCCAGTTCAATGATTTTAAATGAACCCTTTAGAGATGTTGTTAGTGTTAAGTTATTAAATGGTATTTTAATAGAAGCCGCACCAGCTGATGGTAGCAGTTATGCTGCTCCATTATTTATTACTTTATCAATTTCAGAATTAAATAATGTGTATAGTACATCAACTCCTGGTGGTGGTACTCTATTAAATAGTTTTGCAACATTAGAATATGATAAAACTTATGATAGAGATTTAACTGCTGATAATGATTATGTTAATATTTATAAAAATAAATTTGGTGTTAATCAAGATATTAGATATTTTGACCCTCCCTTGAATTCATTAAATCAATTAAATATTTCATTGTATGATGATAATAGTGCTACAGCTGCTGGAACCTATAAATGTAAATTAGAATTTATTGTTGAAACTAAAGAAAAATTAAGAGTTTATTAAGTGGATAAAGTATTTAATAAAATTTAATAATTATTTTTGAATTATTTAAAAAATAGTAAAATAATATATATTATTTTATATTATTTATTTTAAATAATGGATAATAAAAAAGAAGATATATTTGATAAAAAAAGAATACCTCATAAAATCATTAATTATCCTCGTAAACTGATAATTTATAAAAGAAAATTTAATGCTTCTAATGCCCAAGCTGATAGAATTAATTTTGATTTTAAATTCTCATTTACTGAACCTATATTAAATGTCATTAGTGTAAAATTATTAAAAGCTACCTTAAATGTTAATATTGCACATTCATTAACAACTGGTACAAGTGATACACAAAATGGTACAAGTGGTGCTGAATTAACATCTTTTCATTATTTCATTTTAAATATTAATGAACTTAATAATACTAAAGGAGATAATAGTAATGCATTATCTTTAGATTCTAGTGATTCTAGTGAATTAAATAAGTTAGATAATAGTTTTGCTACATTAACAATTGATAGTAATTATGATAATGGAGGTAGTTTAAATAATAATGCCCATTATTATAATACATTCGAAAATAATAAAAATATAAAATATTTTGACCCTCCACAAAATTTAAAAGAATTAAATATTAAATTATATCCTCATAATTATAATCATATTGCAAATAGAGGTAATAGCGCATTCTTATTATTAGAATTTTTAGTTGAAACTACTGAAAAACTTACTATTTATATGGAATCTGATTAATCCATTTAATTTAATAAAAAATTTTAATTTAATAAAAAATTTTAATTAAAAGTATAAATTATATTTAATAATAAATGGATTTTCTTATTTTAAATGAAAATGATAGAAATAATATATTTCAATCTTTTCCATCAATGGATAATAATTTTACAAATAACATTACGAACAACATTACTAATATTATGACACCTCAAGAAAAGTTTGATAAATTTAATATTATACCAAAAGAAGAAGAGGAGAAAAAGAGAATTTATAATGAACATAAATTCATTATTTATAAAAAAAAAATAAATACAAATAATAATCCTTCAAATAGAGTTGATTTTGATTTTAAATTCACTTTTACTAAACCATTCAAAGACGTTTTAAGTGTTAAATTATTAAAAGCTAGTTTAAAAATTAATAAAGCAAATACATTTAATATTGGAACTGGTAATAATTCTAATGGAACTAGTGGTGCCTCAGCTACAGCATTTCATTATTATACATTAAATATAAATGAGCTTAATGATTTAAAAAGTGATGATAGTACTGCTCTTAATAGAGATTCTACTGATTCTGGAGTATTAACTAGATTTAATAATGCTTTTGCAGTATTAGATTTAAAGACAGCTTTTGATAATGGTGAAACACGCGGTGAATATGCGCATCATTATAATTTATATGAAAATTCTGAAAATATTAAATATTTTGACCCACCATTACATGAATTAAAAGAATTTAATATTAAAATGTATCAACATAATTATGAAAATATTGTGGAAAGAGGTAGAGAAACATTCTTATTACTTGAATTTCTTGTTAAAACTAAAGACGAAATAACCATATACTAAATTTAAATAGTAATAAGTATTAAATTGTATTATTTAAAACAATAATTTATATTATAAAATAAATAATGAATAATTTAAATAATAATTTGGAAAATTTTGAAGATGATTTATATAATTTAGAAGGGAATACTATTAGTAATGATTTAAATGAGAAGATAAATCATGCTAATTATAGTGAGAATTTTGAAACTCTATTAGACGGAAATCAATATGTTGATGGATTTGAAAATTTAGAAGACAATTTTGAAAATGATGAAGAAATTGAGGTATTAAATAAAGACCTTAGTGAATCAGTAAATTTTAAAGATACAAATAATATTACAAATTTCATAACACCACAACAATCCTTTGATAAATACAATGTTATTCCAAATAGTGGATTGAAATCACAATTAATTAATAGACCTTATAATGTTGTTTTGTATAAAGATATCACTGGAACACATACATTTACTTTAAATGAAACAATAAAGAATGTTGTAAGTGTTAAGTTATTAAGTGCTTATGGTTCTTCTCAAAAAAGTACGGCATGGGGTGGTAAGTTTTTTGCTATTTTACATATTAATGAATTAATTAAAAATGTTAGCGCATATGATGCTAGTGACCCAGTTGATAATAATAATGCACTAAATAAATTAGATAATAGTTTCGCAGTATTAGAAAATTATGATAATTACCAAACCAGTTCTGGAACTGGTCGTAATTGGTACAGAAATGAATTTATCCATAATCACGATATTATGTATTTTGACCCACCAAAACCACAATTAAAAAATTTAACCATGACTATTTATGATACACCTTTTACAAATACTGCTTCTACTGCTGCGTTACAACTTAGAATGAATTTATTAATTGAAACAACTGAAAAATTAAGAGTTTATTAATTTCTAATTATTTCATAATTTACACTAATTATAATTTATAATCATTTCAAATAATTTATTTCTGTTTAGTAGTTATTTAAATAATAATTATTATTAAATATAAATAATGAATAAGGGTTTAAATTATGACCATATCAAAAACAAACCATATAATGTATGTTTATTCAAAAATATTACTGGAACTCATACATTTAATTTAGTTGAACCAATTAAAGATGTTGTTAAAGTATCATTAGTTAATGCATATGCGTATGCAAATCTAGATAGTTCTAATTGGGAAGATAAGTTTGTTGTTATATTACATATTGATGAATTACAAAAAAATGTAGGTGATAATAGTGCAAATAATAAATTAAATAATAGTTTTGCAGTATTAGATAATTTTAAAAGAATAAATACAAATGTTACTAGATTTATATTTAGAAATGAATTTAGATATAATCAAGATACTACATATTTTGACCCTCCTTTGAATTCTCTAAATAAATTAACATGTAGTATTTATGATGCTGAAAATGCTACCGCAGTTAGCACATTACCAATTCAATTAAAATTAGAATTTATTGTTGAAACTAAAGAAAAAATGAGAATATATTAATTTAAAATTAATATTAAAAAAATTAAATACCAGTAATAATATTAAGATTCCTAGTCGTCATAAATTATATAAAAATATCATCATATATTATAAACACTTAATGAGTTTATCCAAACAATCAAATAAATCCCATATCTCTAGAATTGAAATACCTTCTCTAAAAGAAATAGATTTAACTGATTCTACTGATTCACCAAAATCTTTAAAAATATATGATTTAGAAAATGTAGATTTAGATGATGATAAAATTGTTAATTGTACTTTACAAAAAAAATTAGTAGCATTATTTACAAAAGAAAATTCTACAAATATAAGTCTATTTTTTTCTGCATGGTTTTTAATTTGGTGTTTTTTAATAATGTTATCTTTAATGGGAAATGGATTTAAATTGTTAGGTATGAAAGATTCTTCTAAAATGTTTGATATTGTAGATAATCCAATTAGCGCACTTATGATAGGTATTTTAGTTACTGTTTTGGTTCAGAGTTCATCAACTAGTACTTCTATTATTATTGGATTGGTTGGTGCTGATGAATTAAGTGTTGTCAATGCTATCCCAATGATTATGGGAGCAAATATTGGTACATCTGTTACAAATACTATTGTTAGTTTAGGAAGTTATAATGATAGAGAAAATTATCAAAGAGCTTTCGCAGGAGCAACTGTTCACGATTTATTTAATTTTCTAACAGTATTAATATTATTACCATTTCAGTGGGCAACAAACTTTTTAGGAATAATAACTTGGGAACTTGCTAAAAATGAAAAACCTTGTGAAGGCGATTGTAAGAAATGGGAAGGTCCAATTAAAAAAATTGTTAAACCAATTGTTTCAAAAATATTAATTATTAATAAAAAATGGAAATCTCAACCAGATGAACCATTACTCAAAAGTGGTTTATTGTATGATTGGAAGTTAAGTGATAATGAAGCAGGTATTTTATGTGTATCATTTTCAATTATAAGTTTATGTATTTGTATTTATCTTTTGATTAAATTATTAAATCGTTTATTAAAAGGTAGAGCTAGAAAATGGCTAGTTAATGCACTTGCATATAATAAATATTTTTCAATTATAATTGGTATGCTTGTTACTATATTAGTACAATCTAGTAGTATTACGACTTCAACACTTATTCCCTTATGTGCCATTAATGTTATAACATTAGAACAAATGTTCCCCTTGACTTTAGGTGCTAATATAGGGACTACTGTAACGGGGTTATTAGCTGCAAGTGTTGCTGTATCTAATCCAGCAGAAGCATTACAAGTAGCGTTGGCACATTTATTATTTAATATAATGGGAATATTAATATGGTTTCCACATCCAAAATTAAGAGCAATTCCCCTAAAAGGCGCTAGAAAATTAGGTGAATTTGCAAATAAAAATAAGTTCTTTCCTTTTTTATATGTTGGAACAGTTTTCTTTGCTATTCCCGGTGTGGCATATGGTATTACTTATGCCGTTAATAATTAATTATTCTTTAACTAATCTTAATATATATTGGTCTTTATCATTTTTTAATAATAATCCAACAAACTTTATAGTTTCAAATTTATCGTATTCATCTTTGTCAAATAACTGACCAGTTCTTTTTTCTCCTTTGTCGAATAATATCATATATTCGATATCTTTGATTATAATAGTATTTAAATCTAATTTCACTTGTTCTTCTCGTTGTTTTTTCATATAATCCAATTCTTCTTTTTCAATATCATTTTTAATTACTAATTCATCATCCTTAATATTAATTGGATATGAAAAACATTCAACATCTGGATGATTCTTTTTATGTAAATGACAATCTACTGCACTTTTCTTTAACAAATCTAAAAGTGAATTCATTATTGCTGCTTTTCTCTCAGCAATATTATTAATTACTTGGTCTGTAGTTAATCCTCTATCCATCTTTTGAATTTTTCTCTCTTTCAGATGTTCTTTTGAAAAAGTACATAAATATTTATATACATCTATATTTCTTTCAGATTTAGGTAATGCTGAATGACTTCCTGTTCTTGCTGCTCTTCCTACAACTTGGTCCATTCTTATCATATTCCAATAAGGTTCCACTAAATGGACTTGGCGAACATTTTTTAACGATATCCCTTCACTTCCAGACTGAGTAATCATCATTGCTTTTATTAAAGAACCTCTTAAGTTTCCATTATTTATTTCTTGATGTTTCCAATGCATTTTATCCAATTCTTTAGTTATCTCCTTAGGAACTTTGTCTAATTCATTATTAAATATATCTAATAATACAGAAGTCATCTCTTTATCTCCAGTAAATTCAGCAAATTTTGGTTTATTATAATCCTCTCTTTCTATATCAACTATAAATGTATTCTTATGTTTCTTTATTTTAAATTCAGCATATCCATTTGCTTTTAATACCAACTTTAATATACCTAAACCTTCTACAGTTCTGAATTGTGAATATATTAAAGCTGACCCTTCTGATTTTCCTAATAATTCTAAGATTTTATGAAATTTGGGTGAATATAATTTTAAATCTTTATCCTTCATTAAATATTGATCCTTATTATCATATAGTTCTGTAAGTATTTCTTGAATCTTCTTTTGATAATCATCCTCATTATAATTTTTGGCAGAATATTTATCTGTTTCAATTATTAATTCCATTGCCTGACGACTTTCTTTTGGTGTTGGTGCTGATGTTTTCTTTTTTATCTTATTCTCTACTAATCTCATCCATATTTTACCTAGTTTATTATGTCCTATTATCTCATCCTCTTTACCTTGCTCCTGTTTTACTCTTGCACCCCAAGGAGTATTTGATTTTGCTCGGTTATCTTGATGTATTAATATACTATCTTTATATTTATTTAAAGTTGTACGAACCTCTAAATTATTTTCATATTTATATAAAGATATCTGCTTTTGGACTTCATCCGCATCTTTCTCATTCCAATTCTTAATTTCATTATCTTCCAATTTCGCTCCTCTCTTACCACCTCCTCTTTTTGCATCTAATGCTGTTTTAAATTCTGTATCTTTTCCTTCAAATTTTTTTGCATAATTTAGCAAATGTATCCTTCTATCATCATCACTTCTTGTTAAAATCTCATCACTATATATTTTTGATGCTGATATATATTTTTGACCATGAAATGCATGTTCCCCTGTAATATATAATTTTCCATCTACTACAACTTCAATATCAGCAAAATTTGATAATACTTTACCTTCTTTTGATTTTGAATAAAATTTTAAATATTTATCAGTTGATGAAGTACTTGATGATGTTGGTATCACTTTTGATGGTGATGGTGATGAAGAAGATGCTGCTGCTGCTTCTTTCTTTTTCTTTTCTTCATATTTAACCAATTTGTCTTGAACATTCTTATGATAATCATCTACTACATCCATATCACTTAATAATAACTTTAATTTACTTGGATATGGCCTTTCAATTTCTTCGGGAAACGTAAAATTACATAACATTCTAGTAAATGCTTTATAAACTTGATTCGCATCTGATTGCTTTTTAAAATTCTTCTCTTTTCTTATTTCATCTTGACGAACATCAATATATTTCTTTAATTGAATATCTGATAATTCAACTTCAATTACTTCATTTGTTCTAATATCTGGGAATAATTCTGATTTAGTATAAACAAAATAAGATACAGAACCTAATATTCTTCTTATTAATAATTCCTCATTTTTCAATTTTCCATCTTCTTCATTTATAAATAATTTATTAAATTTATTCTCATTTGTTGGTAATGGTTGATATTCAATTGCTTCTTTATGTAAATTAAATTTGAAATCATTTTTATTTAATAATTCTTTCAAACCTTGTAAAGTTTTAGTATCTCTAATATTTTCTGCATCTTTTACAAGTTTTAAATTTTTATTCTTTGCAAAATTTATTGGTACTAATTTTAATATTATTCTTTTTTCAATAGCATCATAAGTATAATTATCTACAAACTTATTATCATCTAATATATCTTCTAATTTTCTTATTTTTTTATCATCTAAACTTTCATTGGTATTTAATTTATATTCAATTGTTGGTCTTTTAATTAAATTTACTAAAAATGCTAATTCTAATGGTTTATTAATTAATGGAGTTCCAGATAAACAAAGTACTTTACAATTTTTCGCATAGTAAATAAGTTCATATACTTTCTCCGCAATTTTTGAACCATTTATAACACGAGATACAAAGTTATGAACTTCATCTATAATAACAATAGAATTATCAAATGGATTAATAGTATCATCTTCAGTTAATGTATTTATTATTTTGTTATTTAAACCATTATAATGAAGTATATTGTATTTTTTTTTTATTATATTTTGTAATTGACGATTTATTTGTTCTTGCTTTTCTTCATCATATTTATCATAATTTGATTTTTTGTTTGGAGTTGTAAACCAAAAACCTCCATTTTTATCATAAGTTTTCTTATCAATAATATCTAACATATCTCCTAATTTATTTATTTCACTAACCTGTTTATGATGAATAAAACTCCAATTTTGATTAAGTGAATAAGAGGGATGTCCACATTTTAGTACTTCATTAATATAATTGCTTTTTAATGATGCTGGAAGCATTACACAAATTTTCATATTTGTTGCTAGAAGTTCTGCGGTAGCAATAGAAGCACAAGTTTTACCAACGCCTAATCCGTGATATAATAGAAGGCCACGAGAAGGCGCATCTTCTTGCATATAATCTCTAACAAACTTCTGATGAGGAAATAAATCTAGTTTATTATTTTCTGCTTTGTCTAAATCTTTATCACCTTCATCTTGTTTTTTCAATTCATAATCTTTAAAAATACTATGAATACTTTTAACAAATCCAGCACGATTTGGAAGATACCAGCTAGAAGATGTTAATTCTGGTTTGTTGTTTCTTTCATTTGTGTTTTTTATGTATTGGTCTATTAAATCAATAACTTTAGATTTACTTGTCTTACTTGTCATTATTATTAATTATAAATAATAAATTAATAAAAAAGAGATTCACATTTTATAAAAATAATTCTGAAAAAGTTTCTAAAATTGAGGTTAAAAATTTTTTATTAAATTTGTATCTACTTTAATTTCTATTTAACATATATTACAAAGAAAGGCGCTAATATTAATGTATTTATAATATTACTAATATTAACTTCTTTCTTCTTTTCATCAGCACAATCATATATATATAATACTATATAGATTAATACAACACTTATAAGTAAATCTGAAAAGAGAAGTGAAGCAATTTTAGTTAAACCCATAACATTTAATCCCATAATTAAGGCAAATGATAATGAAATATCTGTTAAAATATTTTTGAATACAAAGGCATTTTTATTTTGTTTCAATAATTTTTTATATAAAATTATTCTAAATGCTTTGAATACAATTACTGGTAAAATGAATCTGTAAATTGCGGTACTTCTATTAACTTGAATTGGTTGATATGGGTATTCTGGATAATAACCACCAGCTACTTGTTTAGGACCAGCACCAATTAGGGGTAACTTATCATTAGATGAAATATTAAAGTTTTTTGCGTATTT
>CETH01007349.1_pt1 | contig 12430 bp, 5 predicted proteins | sample 361461 | NCBI WGS metagenome assembly CETH01 (sample SAMEA2622695, study PRJEB7988) | marine metagenome | isolation source: saline water (ENVO:00002010), including
ACTAATTTGTGCATCTGGAAACTCTTCAAAAACATTTAAATCACTAGGATTAGTTGTTCCTAATCTAAATATTCCATTCCATTCAGAAGTATCAATACTTGAATCTTCCAAATGAAGTTCCTTACCATACAAAAATTCAGTTCCTCCATTACGATTAAAAGGTTTTGCAGGGGAATTGGCGTGTGGTATTAAAACTCCATTTATAGTATTAGTTAGATTTAATGATTCGTCTTTATATATTCCCCCAATGATGATATCTTCGCCTTCATCACTACCTTGTCCACCCTGATCAGCAGGTATATCATACCATGCATCATAATCCCATACTAAAGGATATTCTCCAGCACCTAATAAAATATTTGGATGCCCACCAAAAACACCATATAGTGAAGGCCATGAATTAACATCATCTAGATTTTGTGGATGCTGATATGTCATATAACCATTATTAATTAAATATTGAGAGTTCTTAGTCTTACGATGTCCAGCTGCATTTGTCGTCACAGAAGTCCAGTGTGCTAATTGTGCGTTTGTATCTGGTCGTCTTAAACTAAGTCTATCTAAATGCGTACTATCTACTCCTTGATTATCATCCCAATCATATCTCAATCTAAACGAAACACCAATACCATCAGGAGCAGTAACCATTAGATGTGATGCTGCAGGGTAACTAAACCTAACATACTGTGGTGTTTGGAATGATATGGTTGGTGGTGGAGTATCAGGTTCTTCTGCCTGAGTTCCATCACATCCACCCGTTTCATAAAGTCCTTTTAATGTAGTTGTTGTTATAGTTCCTGATACAGTATACGATTTAGTATTTGTTCCTGGTTTAGTGCCACAAATAGCAGTTCCACCTCTTCCACCATCGTGTATATCACCAGTTCCTCCAGCATTTTCTCCAGCAGTTGATTGACCTGCTTGACCCCAATCTCCACCATCACCACCTGATCCACCAGGTTGTCCACAACGTCCACCTACTAGTGTGGTTCCTGCTGGACATACTGGGCACAAACCATTAGGAGAAGTGCCAGCAGCACCATCAGTTCTTGCTTGATTATATCCTCGACCATTTCCACCAGCACCACCTATACCCTGTGCAGGTGTTGTTGATTTTACAGATGAACCACAAGTTACTTGATTTATATCATCATAAGTAGTATTTCTAAAAAGACAAATACCAAAAGGACCTCTAAGCCAACAGAATGTTCTACGATTACATTGACCCGATACTATAGGTCCAGAGATTAGAGTATCACCAGCATTACAAGAAGGAGTTCCGTTACATTGTTCTACAGTATAAGTACTTTGACAATCTGCTCTATCACCTTCTGGTCCATCAGATCCAGTCTCACCATTAGATCCTTGTTCTCCTCCACCTCCTCCACCCCAAATTTCAGCATTTGGTCCAACAATAACTTCAGTTGCATTTCCTTGATGAGCAATCTTTAGTGCATTACCACCATCTTTTCCTGGTGCATTTCCCTCAGGCCATCCTCTAGTATCATTACCACCAAGTCCACCTGCACCATGAATTTTTCCAGTAACTTCTATCTTATTATTATAAACATTACATCCAGGTATTAATTTAGCAGCAGATGCCTTATCTGATCCTAAATTATTACTTTGAGGATCACCATCCGTTCCAGTGTCAGTTGAATAACAATGTCCAGTAATTACAAGAGTTTTTGGTACATTCTTTGAATAGTTACCATTAGTAAAGTTTGTACTATCTCTTCCACTAGCACCACCACCAGACCAATCAATACCATTTGCACCATCAAATCTACCAGCATCAAACTGAGATTGAGTTCCACTTTGAGTTGCTTTATATCTTTTTACTGAATTTCTAAGTGTTGATATTACTAAATTAGTTCCATTTCCTGAAAATAGATTTCCAGCAGCATTGTAAGTATCAGGAGATATATCTTCATTCTCAGTTGAATCAGGAACAATAGGATTTGTTACATCAACATTAGTATTCCTAAAGAGTTCAGATGCAGATACAGATCCACTACTAACCTCTTTAAATGCTAATCTTAACTCACTAAACTTTAATGTAGCGTTTGCAGCACCAACAAGAAGAAGTTGAGTGCTGGAATCTCTTACTGAAGGATCTGATCCTTCATTTTTTACTACGGTTACTGCCATCTATGTTATGCTGTATGAGATAATCCACGCCAACCTACACCATCCTGATAAAATTCTAATCTATTCTCAGTAGTATTATAAATCAAAGATCCTCCTATTGGAGAAATATTAGCCCTATCAGCAGTGCTTACTCTAGGAAGAATTAAATGTCTAAATGCACCATTCGCAAGTCCTTTACCAGCCTCACCAAAGTCAACAGCAGATCTTGCTACAGTTGTACCTATACCAACACTTCCAGTATCGTGAATACTAACACTGCTACCGTTAAAGAAAGTTACAGAAGAAGTATTAAAACCAACAGTATGACCATATAATGTACTATCAAATTGTAGTTCGGGAATTGTTGGATGAGTAGATGTTGGAGTTACTGTTCCTAAGCCAAGATTACTGAACCAAGCACCACCAGAAACATTCAATCGTTCTGAAATTCCAGTTGTACCAAGTCCAACATTACCAAATAATGCATTGCCTGTTTGTGCGTCAATAGTAGTACCAGTAACAACATTATCAAATTCTGTACCAATCGCTACTGTGCTAACTCCACAGAATCTTGAGATTTTTACATTATTAAATGTTGATACACCTGATGTGCTATTAAGATTAGTATCAAGAGTATCAATATTAAATGATCCCGTAATACTACCACCAGTAACATTAAGATTTCCTGCCACTGTTGTATCGCCAGTTAATCTGGTTGTGCCAAGAACATCAAGTGCGTGTAATGGTGTTTCTTTATTAATACCTAACTTACCATCATAGGTAAGAGTCATTATATTATTATTTGTCCTATGATTCCACTTAAATGATCCTGTGTTAATACCTGTTTGTGATCCAAAATGAATATAATTTGTTAAATCACCTGAATCGGTATTGATTATATCAAGTGATTTATCATTATAACCATATCTAAAGACTCCTGTACTCTTAGCAACACCCGCAGTTGGAGTAAATTCTTGTCCAATAGAGAATAACGCTTGAGATCCTTTTATATTAACAGTAGCAATTCCAGTATTAAGAATTTGAAGATCATTTGTTGGAACTTGTATTCCAATACCTAATTTCTCACCAACATTCAAGGTAGATACTGTTGCTAATCCAATATTAGAAGTGCTTGCAGTCACTCTTCCAAGAGTAGCAATACCTGCAGGATCTGAATTAATATTTGTTACTGATAAAGTAGTAAAGGTTGATATACCACTATTGACACTACCAGAGAAATTACCGCTAAAAGTAGTAGCAGTGATAGCACCAGAAACTACAACATCAGTAGCAGATAATAAACCAACAGTAGATATACCGCTAACAATATTTCCTGCTAAATCACCATCAAAAGTAGTAGCAGTTACAACACCACTAACATCAACATTAGTAGACTTAATTTGAGTTATAGTTGATATTCCACTGTTAATATTACCAGCAACACTACCAGTAAGAGTTCCTGTAACATCACCTGATAGAGGACCACTAAATGTACCAGCAGTAACTATTCCAGTTGCTACAAGACTACCTTCAGACCCTATTCCTACACCAATTTGGAAATTCTGAGGATTATTTGTACCACCTATCTGTAAAGCAAATCTTGGATCATCAGTAGCTACTCCAACATTACCTGAATTATAAATGCTTAAAAATCCTAATCCAGCATCCTTATCTGTCCATTGAGATGTTGGAAGTCCTTGTAAATATTGACCATCACCATAATAAGTAACTATTCCCGTAGTTGGATTTGTAGATGTAATGACTCCTGCAGGATTACCTACAACAACACCTTCCCCAACAGTTCCACCTGAAAAATTATTACTACCAAGATTAAAATTACCTGTTACTGTTAAATTGGTAATTATACCAGTTGTAACATTAAGTTCTCCTGAACCTGCTACATTAGGATCTTGAAGTACACTAACTTTACCTCTAACATCAAGTGCCTCTGTAGGAATAGTAGTTCCTATACCAACTAAGCCTGTGGCGTTTACTATTAAATTGTCATCATCAACTTGAACACCATTACGGAAGTTGAAAGTCTTCTTGATATTTGCCATCAGTTAGTTGTTTTCTAGTTATTTATTAGGATAGGGCATCTACTTTTGTAGATAATTCTTTGATCGCTTCTATTAAAAGAGGAACAAGTTTTTCATAAGCAACAGCGTGTGTACCATCATCTCTAATAGTAGTTACACCAGGTAAATCTAATGCTTCAATCTCTTGAGCAATTACACCAGTATCTCCTTTTCCTTCCTTACTTGATGCTGAGTTCCAATTAAATGTATTACCACTAATTGAAAGAACTTTATCAAGAGCGTTAGAAATAGGTGTTATATTATCCTTTAACCTCTTATCAGAAGAAGCATAAGCAGTAATGTCTCCACCAACATTCAGATCACCACCAATACCAACACCACCAGCAACAGTTAAAGCACCACTAGTCTTATTTGTAGATGCAGTAGCACCAGATATGGTAACACCTACTGATTGGACTGTCTGGCAAAATACACCATTCCAATTCTCTGCTGTTGTTGATCCACCTAAATTTTTACCAGTAGTTGCAGGTATTAAATTAGAATCAATCTTAGCAGTTACTGTTAATAGATCATTACCACTTCCATCACCTATTTGAGTATTTCCATCTAAGGTTGCATTTCCTTCAACTCTTAAATTAGATTTGACCCAGAGACCCTTACCAATACCAACACCACCAGTAACAACTAAAGCACCAGATCCTTCACTTGATGTATCAGTATCTTTGTGTATTGTAGTTGCACCACAAATGTGAACAGACTTAGCAATACCTACACCACCTTTAACTGTTAATGCACCTATTGTGCAACTAGTAGAATTTGTCTCATCACGAACTTTAATTGTTTTAGCATCTAAATGAGATTCTAATGTTAGTTTCTCATTCAATCTAACAGTTCCATTAAAGGTAACTGGACCATCAAACTGAGATAGAATCTGACCAGAACTACCACCTTCAACAAGTAATCTCTCCTTAACAATAACTTCATCAAATACAACACTAGATCTATTAGGATCTTCACCTGTCACTGTTGGGATTGGAATATCAAATGTTATTTGCTCTCCACTAGCAGAAGAAATCTTGGTGTTTCCAATATAGAAATCACCCTTATCATTCATACCAGTATAAACTACGTTACCACAAGAGGTTTCTTGAGATTGTGATAAGAACTCTTCTCTTTCACTAAGTGTTCTAAGTTGAAGTTGTGGAAGTGCAGTTGAATAGTTACCTGGACCATAACCAAGATATTCAAATGTATGACCAGATGCTCTTAATATAGATGGTCTTCTTAATTCAATAGGTAATGGTTTAATCTTCTTAATTAAAGATCCATTAGCATGATCAGTTGCTAATGTACCTAAAGCACCACGAATAACACTTATAGTATCATTAGAACCACTAAGGGCACTATTAGATACCCTCATAATTTCATCTTCAATTTGAATATATGATCCTAATGGGAATCTACCCTTAATCGAATCAGCAGTTGTACTGCCATCAGGTAAAGTAACTTTAATCGCTGCAGAACCTGACCCTAATCCACTTGCTTCCGCAACAAGTAAAGTTTCATGATCAAATACTGATAATCCTCTTACATCAAGATTCTCACCCGCCTTACTTGATATTGCTTCATTAGAAGAAAGGCCATGTTTTAATACATATTTGGCAGAAGTTACTGTTACTCCAGTAGTAATGGCAGTAAATTTATCAACACCATCAGTAGAATCAACAATAAAATCACCAACCTTAGCATTACTAGTATCAGTTATAGTAAGTGAATTACCTTTAACCAATCCGTGTCTTCCTGTACAAGTAAATTCAACTCTAGTAACACCTTCAACTGTTGCAGGAGTTCCAACACTTGAAACTTCCACAACAGGACCTAAATCTACTACCTGTTGTCCAACTAAGATTACATCAGATGCAGTTTTCTTAATTTGAACAGCAGATTTATTATTTACAGCATCAATTCTATAATAACCATCTGTTCCTGTAGATATACCAGTTACTTGAACATAATTTGATGTTGCTATTGAAATATTAGCAGTAGCAATAGTAACATTAGCACCAGGAGATCCACCAATACCACCAGCGTTTGTTGGTGAACTATCAAAATATAATGTTTCACCATTAGTATATCCAGCACCACCCTCACTAAGAGTTGCTGAACTAATTGCTCCTCCACTAACAACTACTGTTGCTGTTGCACCATCCCAAATAGCACTTGCAGGTGCAGCATTGGTATTAAATAGTTTAATATTATGGTATGTACCATCAGTATGACCACTATTTCCACTACCATTAACAGCAGGTAAGTACTTAATTGCACCTATATTATGCTCTTTATTAAAGTTTAATATAGCAGTTGTGGTATTATCAGTTATACTGGTAATAGTATTTGTTACATCAAATGTTTCAAGAAACTTATTAGTAGATTCTCTTGTAACACTTTTCTTAAGATCATTAGTAACTACTTCACCAATAGGATGCCTCTTTGCAAAAGTGGTTGCTGCTTGAGGATTATCTACAATGTTATCCCTATCATATTGTGGATATAAATCAGTAATACTCTGATTATATTTTAACCTAGTAAATTCATTTGAGGTTTCGTTAATCTCATTTGCACCATTCAACACAAATAAGTGATAAACACCATCTTGAATATCTTTCCTATATGGTGTAATTACTTCTGTTCTATAGATAAAGTAATTACCTTTATGATCATTTCTATTAAATCTAGGTAATAAAGTTGATCTGGTATGAGTGTCATTTGAATAAACACCCACATTATGAGTTATACCAAATACATCAGTATATGAATACTTAAATGTTTTTTCATCAATTACATCAGTAACTTCAAACGTACCATTATATCCCTTATCATCAACAGCAGTAGTATTAGTATTACTGGTTATATTCTTAAGAACAATCTGCTCACCAACATTTAGATTATGTGATCTATCTGATCTAACTGTAACCCTAGAATTAGTATCATTTTTAGTGATGAATGATATAAATCTAGTATTTCTATCAAAATCATAATCACTCTTAGTTATAGAATTTTCAGTGAAATCACTATCAAATCTTACGTTAGTTGAACTAGAATCTTGAAGTACAAATCCATCTATTGGATCTCTACCATTATCAAGTTCTTTTGGAACAACATATCTAAGTTTATAAATCTTCTCATCTAAACTTCTATCATCATCTCTTCTGAGAACATATGAAATATTCTCATTATCTATAGATGCAATATTAGATTTAATAGTATTGCCAGTAGAACTTACTGAAACATACCATTGACTTCCATCCCATTGTATTGGATGTCCAATATCACCTGGTTTTTTATCAGATACTCTACTAATAATCTTATATGTAGTGTTAGTATCAGAAATTGATTTAATAAAAACAGGAGTTGCTAAGGTAGCATTAGTAAATGAAGATGCTATTCTAAGTTGCCCAACACCTAATGAAGAATCACCTTGATCCCCTACCTTATTAGTAATAACATAATAAATTCTATGTGGATCTATATTTTCTGGTAAATCACCACTTTCAGATATAATTCTTACACTTTCTCCATTACTAAAATCATGATTATTATCAACAACATTGAATACTGAAGGATCTGATGAATTTGAAGCATCTGTATGCTTAGCCTCAACCATCTTCTCAGATGATGATGTAGTTGCATTAATAGCGGTGTTGAGAGAAGGATCATTATGATTCTTCTTAGTCATCACTATTGATGCTTCATAAGGAGTTGCTGTAGTATTATCAATATAAACTTTTTCACCAACTCTTGCACCAATTCTAAATCCTTGAGCAATATCAGTTGGTTTAATACTTAATTTAGTTTGTCCTAAAAGATATAATCTATTATCAGGATCTTCAGTATTACTAGCAGTCTTAGTAGGATCTATTTGTAACCATTCTATTTTTTGATCACTAGTAACAACTGCTCTTGGAGTAATAATAGATGTTACAAATCCCTTATTATCCTTCTCAAATGCCTCTTTCTTAAATCCTTCAGCAGCAAGAGCAAACTGACCAAAGTTAGAGTTAGAGTTTGTAATAGATGCATCAGCACCAGCCAACATATTAAAATGGCTGTGGAAACCAATAGCAAATACAGAAACAATCTGAACTACAGCATCATTAGATACTTTAATATGACTTGTTCTCCAATCATACCTATAAACTGCTCCAGGATCTAAGTGAAATACTGTTGCTGGATTAGTTGAAGAAGATTCGGATGCTAATTCTGCACCTACCTTTCTATTAATAGTAAGACCATCATATTTTCTATTTGTTTCATCATATTTTACAAAAGCACGATCATCTTTCTGTAGTGACACAGCAGTAAACTGTGCAACAACCATAGATCTAAATCCAGTTGCCTTTGATCCATCACAATGCATACCTTGTATGCCAAAAACCGATCTCATAGAACAGTTAAAGACATATGGTGAAGCACCTGTTACAGTATCAGTTTCAACAAGAACTTGTGCATTAGCAGCACTTAATCCACCAGCAGGACCTGCCTTTAAATTAGGTGGGACTAATGGAAGTAAGTAAGTAAATCTATTATCATCTAAGACACTTTGTACTTTAGTTGATATATTATATTCTTCCTCATTGACACCCCTCATTTTAATTGGAGTTCCACCAGTTAAATTGTGAGGTAACTTAGTTGTTACAGTAACTACTTGTCCTGGTGTAGCACCATCTCCAGAAATAATATTTGTAACCTTTAATGGATCAGTTGCAAATGCACCAACTATTTCAAATTCAGGTCTCTGTTTAGAAAAATCTTTAGGAGCAAGTGGATACTTATTAATAATATCTCTTGTAGATGCTACATTAAATGCATTAGATAATTTACTATAATAAACATCTAAATCAGTCAATCCACTAAACTGATCTAATGTATTAATACCATCCGCATATTCAAAGCAAGTTACTTTATGATGCGAAAAAGTTGGTATTGCTTGATTACTATTAAATTCTTTCGGATCAGTATATACAAAACTTTTTTCATCACCATCAAAAATAGTGAACTGCCAGAAATAGCAAGCACCAGTAATTCTAAAGATAGCAGTATTATCTACAGCAGGATCTGTTGGGTTGGGTACATACTTAGGTCTTATCTTTGTCTTTCTTAAATCTAGTCCAACTAATGATGTTCCACGAGGTACAACAACACCACCTTTAGTACTATTAAACTTATAAAGTATATTATCTTCCTGTGTTAAATCAAAGTTTGAATTAAGAGTTAGTGTTAGAGTATTAAGTGCACCAGATACAGAACTTCCATTAGGATGAATAGCTTTAGCAATCCCACCATCACTCCTAATACCAAATCCTGGTCTATTATCTACAATATGCTCGCCTGGAAATAGAAGTATTGTTGTTCTTTCTACTAAATCATTATCATCACCTTCAAGATAAGAGAATCTAGCAGATTCAATAAGTGCCCTTTGAATCGTTTTAAAGGGTTTTGTTAATGAATTACCTTGGTTTTCAATACCATCAGTAGCATCAAGGTCATTTGGATTTACATAGAGAATGCGACCCTCAACATTCTTTATGAAATTCTCTAACTTATTAAGTGGCATCTTTTTATACTATGATTCCAGGTGGATTACTATGTTCTATTTAGCGGGTTAATCCCCCCCATAAATTGCATAATTTAGATCATCTGGTAATTCTTCTGGATTTTCTAAATCAATTGCAAAAAAACAAGGATGCAATTCCTCTTCAATTAAATAGAAAAAATTATTATACATATCTTCATCATCAAAAGATGCATTTTTATCTGCTTCTCTCAAAAGATCTTCATCTTCTAAATGTCCATCAGGCAATTCATCAAAAGTAAATGGTTTCTCATTTATAAAATACATAGCAACAATCATACTCCCATCCCTAAACCAACAAAACTTTTTGCTGATTTTATATTTGTAGGACATAATTTCCTGATTATTACTAATCTATATTTATTTTATTAAATTAAATCATTTGTATAACGAGAAGACCATATAGTAAGACTATATTTAACACCTGATATTAATTGTTGACATTCATGACCATGAGTTAATTGACCAGGAAATAAAATACATTTTCCAACAGGTATATCTTTATTTGAGAATCTTTGTCTAGGAAAAACTAAATCTGCACCTTCATAATCATCATTCAATTTAATTGATCCTGTTACAAGAGAAGCATCACAATGTAAATTTAAATTAGTTTGAGTATCTAAAGAATATCTCATAACAAAAGCATCTCTTATACCATACATTATAGATGGCCACCAAAAATCTTCAACAATAGGATATATAGATTCTTTCCAATACTTCTCCATTTCATCCCATAATCCCAATGCTTTTAATCTAATTTCTTTTGCAGGAAATTTATCATATTCTAAACTATTCCATTGACCATTCTTATCAGCAATTTCAATTAAAGTATCACACATATATGGAGTCATATAATCAATAAGAAGCATATCCCTATTAATAACTTCATACTTATTACAAGTTGGGATATAAACTATTGGTGCTACTTGATTATAGAAAATATCATACAAATTATTAAAAGTTCTTTTCTCTTCCTCTCCACCATTACCATGATATATGCAATTAAAACATCTTGTTAATGGATTATATAATTGACCTCTCTCTTTATATACTTTTGATTCATGGCATTGAAAGATATATGCTTCCTGATCTAAAATAATATCATAGTCACCAGAAATATATTGTTTTTGATAAAATAACTGGTCATCATCAGCATTTTTAATATCTTTACTTAAAATTTTCTTTAATTCAGATACTTTACCAATAAACAATCCACTATTTAAATATTCATATGGTGTATTATATGAATTTAATTCTCTATTACGTTGAATTAGTTTGTCGGATAAATCTTGATCAGGCCAACAATGTCTTTCAGCAGAAAAAACTACTTTATGGTTCATTGCAAGGTATCTGGATACAACTTCATCTATATGATCTGCAACAAAAACATCATATCCATCACAAAAGATTACAACATCCCTATCAGGCAATTTTTCTAAATGTTTTTTAAGAAGATTTATTTTTTGTCCACCACCAGGACCTTCCATAGTCCCACCAGTCCATTCTACACCTTGACCCAAATTAATAAAATCAAATCCATTAGAAGATCCAGATTTAAATAACTTACCACATTTATTAGGATCACTTCCTACAGTGATTGAATGAACATCAAAATCAACATAGTAATCATATCTCTCTGTTGGATGAATATCACTACCACCTTTATTTCTATCCCAAGGAATGACAATATTTTCCTTATAAGCAATAGGATTTAATTCCTTCATTTTTAGTGGAAGATATTCATCCACAGGAATTATATGTTTTTCAATAACTTTATTAACTAATATATTTGCAGCTTGTGGAGTTATTAAGTAGGATAAACCCCAATATGGATATTTTGGAACAACAAATTTATCATCAATTGGTATAGATCCATTCTCATCCATCTCTTTCCATCCAAGATAAATGAAATTATATCCCTGATCTATTAGGTTTTTTATTTCATTATATGGCAATCTATTCTTTATTATTGCATCATCCTCCATTATAAAAAATGGAGTATCTTCTTTAATACATTGTTTCCATAATTTATAATGAGATATAAAACATCCAATTTCACCTTTAGATAAGGTTGTATTTAAAATAGGATCAACCCAATCATATTGGGTATCATATCCTAATCTCTTTAAAAAACTATATTGTGTTTTCTTGCCATCAACTGCAGATACAAATTTATAACTGCTTAATTTACCTTTATTAGTTTCTTCAAATAAATTTTTTCTATCTTGTCTAGAATCTAAACTAATAACGTATGTTTTAATAATGTGTTCAGTCATTTACCGATAAATCCGCATATTTGATTATTTCTGGATCTGCTTGATCAGTTACTACTGCCAAAACATCCATAAACTGTTTAGTAGTATCGCAAGTAACTCTTTTTTTATCTCCACAATCACTTTCTAATAGAAAAGTTTTAGCACATACATCTATGACAACACTTTCTAAAAACTCGTCTTCCATTGTACATTTAATATATTTGCCATAGTAGCATAGCACACACTTGTTTTTTTGTCAATCATAATTAAAAATTTACCTATGAAACTTCTGTCAAATTAATTTTATATTTTTTATTATTAAGTCTATTAATTAGATACAAATTTTCAGCACCTTCTACAAACTCCCAATCACC
>CETH01013805.1_pt1 | contig 12426 bp, 10 predicted proteins | sample 361461 | NCBI WGS metagenome assembly CETH01 (sample SAMEA2622695, study PRJEB7988) | marine metagenome | isolation source: saline water (ENVO:00002010), including
TATCAGCATCATTGAAAGATCATTAAATTGATTTCTTATTTTTAATAAGCGATTTTTTGAAATGTATTTCAATGACCTAGAAGAAATAATGGCAATTGTAGTAGCTGTAGCTATTTTAGGGGGATTCATTGTCTCAACAATACATGACATGAAGGCAACCATAACTGAGGAAAAACAGAAATTAAAAGAAAAAAAAGAAGCTGAAGAAAAGGCAAAAGAACTAATTGATTACATAGATACAAAAGCCAATCTTATCGATTCTATTGTGAAAACAACTAAAAAACTAGAAGAGAAAAAGAAAAAGAATAATATTGTATAAACAACTCTTGTATATACAATAGTTAATACATTCAATAAAAATGGAAATAATACAATATCAGGGAACTTCTTTTGAATCTTTAGCCAGAGGAGTATTAGGAATGATTATTCTTTTACTCATAGCTTACTTGATTAGCTCCAACAGAAAAAAAATAAAATGGAAAACCGTTTTGATGGCGCTTTCTCTTCAAGTAATAACAGCGGTTGGTGTAATGAAAATTAATCTTATCAAAAGAATTTTTGAAATTATAGGAAATTTCTTCATCAGGATTCTAGAATTTACAGAGGCTGGAACTTCAATGGTGCTTGGGGATTTAAATATTGAAAAACACGAGGCTTCTTTTGCTCTTCAAGTTCTTCCAGTGATCATATTTTTTTCAGCTTTTGCTTCAATACTATACTATTTTGGTATAATCCAAAGGCTCGTCAGTATTATGGCTTGGATTTTTACAAAATTATTCGGCATTTCAGGAGCAGAAAGTCTTTCTGTTGCAGGAAATATTTTTCTTGGACAAACTGAAACTCCCTTGCTAATTAAAGAGTATTTAAATAAAATGACTAGATCAGAAATCTTTCTTTTAATGTCAGGGGGAATGGCTACAGTAGCTGGATCAGTACTCGGAGGATATATAGCTTTCCTTGGAGGAGGAGACCCTATTCAGCGTCTTGAATTTGCTAAAGTTTTAATAGCTGCTTCATTCATGGCAGCGCCTGGAGCAATTGCTATAAGTAAAATAATCTTCCCTGAGTCAGAAAAAATTAATATTGATGTTTCTGTATCAAAAGAAAAAATTGGATACAATTTTTTAAGCGCCATATCTAAGGGTACAAGTGATGGGATAAAAATGGCAGTAAATGTTGGCGCAATGTTATTGGTCTTTTTAGCATTGATTGCTCTTATTAATGGACTGTTTTCCTCTCTTGGAGAATTTGTTGGATTAAATTCTTGGATTATTGAAAACACTCCATACGAATCACTTTCTCTTGAATTTATTCTTGGCTATTTATTCGCTCCTCTGATGTGGCTGATAGGAGTAGCTTCTGAGGATATTTCCTTGATGGGTCAATTATTAGGGGTTAAATTAGCAGCAAATGAGTTTGTTGGATATACCCAACTTGCATCTTTGATGGATGTGACTAACGCAATACATTTTAAATATCAGAAATCAGTTTTAATGGCAACATTTATGCTTTGTGGATTTGCCAATGTAGCTTCTATTGGAATCCAAGTTGGCGGAATTGGAATTATAGCTCCTGAGAAAAAAAAGATTCTAACTGAACTTGGATTTAAGGCAATGATTGCTGGAGCAATAGTTTCTTTAATGTCAGCAACAATAGCTGGAATGATTTTAGGTTGATCAGCCGTATTGTTCAAAAATAAATTAGGCTACACCATTTTAAGTTTTTTCCAAGTCTTATTTAAAAAATATAAAGAGATAATTGAAATTGATAAAAGAATAAATGCAATTGTAAAATCTTTATAAAGGAAATATCCAATGGAAAACAAAAAACTATAAATCGTTATGGAACCAATTACCATACACAAAATTCCAGTAGGCACATCCCATACCCCTTTCTGCCCTTCAATATTTACACCATCTTTTGTGGCTTGATCAACAACTTTTTTCCAGCCTATTCCACCAGGCTGTATCTTGCGATAAAATTCTTGTAAGGTTTTTTGATCCTCAGTTGGAGTAAGTAAAGTAACAGAAATCCAAATTATTGTTGTTATAGTAACTCCAATTATCAACTGTAATTCAGGCGATATAACTTCAAACCCTAATCTAGGATGTATAATTTGTAAATAAAGAGCAACAATAAAGGATACAATCATTGCTGTAATTTCGCTATAAACATTTATTCTATACCAGAACCAACGCAAAATAAAAATAAGTCCAGTACCTGCACCTACTTGAAGCAAAATATTAAATGCTTGTAAAGCATTACTTAATAAAAGAGCAAGTCCAGCAGAAAGAAGCATAAGGACAACTGTAGTAATTCTACCCAAACCAACCATTTGTCGATCAGTTGCATCGGGTTTTAAAAATCTTTTATAAAAATCATTAACAACATAGGAAGATCCCCAATTTAAATGTGAAGCTATAGTCGACATAAAAGCTGCTGCTAAAGAAGCTAACAAAAGGCCCAGAAGACCAGATGGAAGAAGAGTCATCATGGCTGGATATGCTAAATCATGACCAATAACGCTTGAATCAATGTCAGGAAATGCTAATTGAAGATCATCTAAATTTGGAAAAACAATAAGTGATGCCAGGGCAACTAAAATCCAAGGCCATGGACGAATAGCATAGTGCATAAAATTAAAAAGCAAAGTTGCCCAAACAGCGTGATTTTCATTTTTAGCGGACAGCATTCTTTGCGCAACATAACCTCCCCCTCCAGGTTCAGCACCTGGATACCAAACGCTCCACCATTGAAGTGCTAAAGGAAGCAAAAAAATAGTTAAAAATAATTCTGTATTTGAGATATCAGGAATTAAATCAAGTTTTGGAATAATATCTGGGTGATTAATTAAATTATCTAGTCCTCCTACCTGAGGAAGGTTCACAATTACTGCCGCAGCCCAAAACGTAGCAAGCATCGCAAGTGTAAATTGGAAAAAATCTGTCATTATTACACTTTTTAAGCCTCCTATAGAGCTGTACATTACAGCAACTGAACAAGCTATTAACAATGTCTCTTCAGGGTCTAATCCTAGCATTACCCCTCCAATTTTTATAGCTGCAAGGCATACAGTTGCCATTATCATGATATTGAAAAAAACTCCTAAGTAAACAGCTCTAAATCCTCTCAAAAAAGCAGCCCCTTTACCTCCGTATCTTAATTCATAAAACTCTAAGTCGGTTAAAACTTCTGATCTTCTCCAGAGTTTTGCATAAACAAAAACCGTAAGCATTCCTGTTAATAAAAAGGCCCACCAGACCCAATTGCCAGAGACGCCATTTGTTCGAACAATATCTGTGACAAGATTTGGCGTATCTGCAGAAAATGTAGTTGCTACCATTGAAATTCCAAGCAACCACCATGGCATATTCCTACCGGAGAGGAAAAACTCATTAACACTTTTGCCCGCTTTTTTTGATGCCCAAAAGCCAATTAATAATAACGCTATAAAAAAGCCTGCAAGGATATACCAATCAAGAGGAGATAATTTCATATTAAATAATTATTTGCTTCTAAATGTACATTATTAATTTTTTACTTTCTAAAAAAACATGCTAAATAGTAAGGTGATTTAATGATTTCAAACTAGGTTTGTATTCAAAATAGTAATGAATGTTAAACTACAAGACCAACATAAAAGCATTTGTGTTTTGTTTTATACTTTTTTCTTCTAATCTAATGAGTCAAGAAAGCTCAAAAGAGGAAAAAAGAAAGTTTCCCATCTTACCAAACCAAAATAAAAAAAGTCTTTTAAATACAGAAAATGAAAATAAATTTCTGCAGGGAAATTTTCTAATTAAACCATTGGATATAACTGATCCTAAAAGTAATTTAAATAACCCGCCACTAAATCTAGAATCGCAGGAAAAATTTCTAAACTCTGGAGATTATTATGTTAAAAAACTCAACAAGAAGGAAAAAGATAAAAATCCCAGAAACTTTAAAACAGATCAATACCTTGGTGATTTTAGACTTAATGATTCTAGTGTTAGGATAATATTTAGAGATCATGAAATGCCTGATGGGGATAGAGTTAAAATTACTCATAATGATGTTGTGCTTTTCCCAGATGTAACTCTTTTTCAAAATTTTGTTGGGTTAACTTTAAATTTAGTTTCTGGTTTTAATAAAATTGATTTCATTGCTTTAAATCAAGGAAGCTCAGGTCCTAATACAGCAGAGGTTAGGGTTTATAATGAAAACGGAGATTTAGTTTCTGCAAATCAGTGGAACTTAGCAACTGGCGTTAGGGCAACTTATATTCTTGTCAAAGAATAATTGTCTCTAAAAGATAAATCAAGATTTATTTAATGAATTCTCTCATCAACTTATTTTCAGCTAACTATAAACTTCTAAAAGTGAAGTAATAAATCGGTTAACTTCTTGCGATGTTCCAGTACTTATTCTGCACCAATTATAAAATGGCGGAAAAGGACGTCCAATTCTTACCCCTTTTTCTAACATCTTCGGGCCAAGTTTTCTTATATCCATTCCCGATTTAAAGAATACGAAATTTGTATGAGATCTAACATACCTTAATCCAAGATGATCAAGAGTCTTATAAATAGTCTCTTTTGCTTCATTTGTTTTACTTAAAGAAAATTTAAAAAATTCTTCATCAACAAGAGCTTCTTTAGCTCCTTCTATAGCAAGTACATTACTCATTGCAACAACATTTTCTCTAATTTTTTTTGCTAGTTCAGGTTTAGTTATTAGATATCCTATTCTAAGCCCTGCCATTCCATAAACTTTTGAAAAGGTTTTGGAAACAACAACATTAAGACCTTCTCTAACTAAATTTATCATTGAAGGATAATCTTGTTCTTCAATAAATTCATAGTAGGCCTCATCGCTAAATAAAACTGTATGATTACTTACAGTACTGCAAAAATCATTCAGTTTTTCTTTAGGCACCAAAGTTCCTGTTGGATTATTTGGATTACATAAAAAAACTAACTTAGTTTTTTTAGAAATTCTCTTTTCAATCTCATCAAGATCATACCCCATATCACTTGTTACAGGGACCCAATTGACAGTGGCTCCCCACCTTTGTGCATAATCCATAAGAGCAAGGAAAGTTGGCTTCGCAGCAATTATTTCTCCACCTCCTCTAGAAAAAGTAACGCCCGTAATTCTTAATCCTTCTGTTGAACCGCCAGTAATAATAATGCTTTCAGGATCAACTGAATGTTTTCTAGCAAGAATAATGGCTAAATCATCAGCATAAGAATAAGGATATCTACATCCGTGATTAAAAGATTTTTTAACTCTCTCAAGGACCCTTTGCGATGGGCCATATGGATTTTCATTTGAACTTAACTTTATAGGTGAGATATATTCGCGTTGATTAAACTGTTTTTCCTCATTAGCGCTTAAAAAAGTTGAAGGTGCTAAAATTAAACCTCCAATACCAAGAGAAGACTTTAACCATTCTCTCCTATTTTGTTTCATTTCTCTATTTTATCTATTAAATTTAATAATTACAAATTAAAAATGAGTCCCCTTTTTGAAACAATTGAATCTTTTTTAAGCACAATTATAGCTCCTTTAGAATGGATTATGCTTTTTTTGGTTATTGGAGGTGGTTTGTATTTAACAATACACTCTCGTGCTTATCCAATCTCTAGGATGAAGAGCGCTTTCAAACTTTTATTTTCAAATGAAAAATCTAGTGCTGGAATTTCTAGGTTTCAAGCCCTATCAGCAGTTTTAGCTGCAACAGTTGGCTTAGGCAATATATCAGGTGTTGCAATAGCAATACATATGGGGGGCCCTGGTGTTCTTGTTTGGATGTGGTTGACTGCCATAATTGGTTCAACAATTAAATTTTATTCATGCTCTTTATCTGTTTCTTTAAGAACTTATGACAACGAACAAAATCCTATAGGAGGGCCCATGTACTATATGTCGATGGGAATAAAAAAGTGGGGGAAACCAATGGCTATTTGGTTTTCTATAGCAGGATTATTTGGCGTGCTCCCTGCTTTTACAGCTAATCAACTTACAGAGACTTTTTTAAATGTAGTTAATCCAAGTACTTTGTCTCCATCTGTCAGTCCATTTATATGGAAATTTATTTTTGGGGTTTTCTTATCCATTGTCAGTGCAGTTGTAATATTTGGAGGATTAAAATCTATTGTAAGAGTAAGTTCAAATCTAGTTCCATCGATGGTTGTTTTGTACCTTTTAATGGGACTTTCTATTTTAGTTTTAAACTTTGATAAAATTATTCCAACTTTTGTTTTAATTTTTCAAGAAGCTTTTAATTTCAAAACTATCTATGCTGGTGGTTTCTGGGGTCTAGTTTTACTCGGTGTAAGAAGAGCAGTATTTTCAAATGAAAGTGGGGTAGGTAATGCTCCAATGTATCATGGCCAATCCGAAACTAAAACAGGAACTGATGAAGGGCTTGTAGCCATGCTTGGTCCTTTATTAGATACCATTTTGGTTTGTACAATCACTGGTTTAATAGTAATAATAAGCGGAGCCTATATTGGAAATGATTTAAATGGGATTTCACTAACGCTCGAAGCATTTAGAAGACTTTTCTTTGGTTTTGGAGATATCCTCCTTATGATAATGACTTTTTCCTTTGGTCTTTCTACACTTTTAACATACTCTTACTACGGAGTTAAATGTCTTGGTTTTCTGACAAAAAAATCTTTTGGTAATTTATATAACTATATATATATCTTAAGTATTATTATTTCAGCAATTGTTACTTTAGATATTGTCATTGGGATTATTGATGTTGCCTTTGCTTTGATGTGCATACCAAATATGATAGCTATTTTAATTTTGGCTCCAAAAGTTAAAAATGAAATGAGGCAAAGAGGTTGGCTTAAAAATTAATTTATTTTCTTCGTTTAATTATTAGTCCGAAAAATAACAAAATAAATCCCCAAACCAAATAAGGGGTGTCTATAAAAGAAAGATTTGAATACATCAAATAAACCACTGTGAAACAAATCCCTGATAAGACAAACAAAAGAATCTTAAGGATAATTCTAAAATTCATATTCAAAAATATTAATATATAACTTAATTAAAGTATTTTTAAATGAGAGCACTAAAAAATTTTGGTTTTAAGAATCGAAATAAAAGGAAATTTTCTTTTAATAAAGTAATTTCATATCAACAAATTCGGTAATGCTTCTTTTTAAAAATATTCATGGAAAAATAATTGATCCCTTAAGTCATACTCTGAATGTTTTGAAAAATTCTCCATATAGTCAGATTCATATCGGATCTGATTCACAAAATGTTGGTAAAAAAACCAAATATGTTACAGCCATAGCATATAGATTTGGGAGCAGAGGAGTTCATTACATAATTAGTAAGAAAGATGAAGTAATTATAGATGATATTTGGAAGCGTTTATGGAAAGAGGCTGAAATGAGTATAGAAGTGGCTGAATGGCTTTCAAAACAAATTAATGTTAAAATCCAAATAGATATGGATTACAATAATGATGAAAAATTCATATCAAATAAATTGATTTCAGCTGCAAAGGGGTGGGCAAATTCTTTAGGATACAAAGTAAATGTAAAACCAAATAACCAGATTGCTACAAAGGCAGCAGATCACCACTGTAAATAATCTTATCCTTTTTTAATTAAGTTCCAAATTTTTGATGCTCCAAACCGGACAAAATCAGTTGTTGCAATTCCTGTATCTCTTTCAATTCTCTTTATTTCTTTTTCAGCCTGCTCCTTTGAAAGATGATATGTGTTTAAAGCAATTCCTATAACTTTTGCGCTTTTATAGGTCCCACAAACAGAGACAAGATCTTCATTGAGTTTTACAAATTTTTTTAAATCTGGAAATAAAATATTCTTAGGATATCTTAATGAAGTAGCAGAAGCTCTATGGCAAAGAATCATATGGGTTGGACAACTACCTCGCATTAAAGGTAGAGTAGCCGTACTTCCAGGATGCAGTATTGAACCTTGACCCTCTATAACAATCAATTCTTTATCTTTCTCATCCATAATTACTTTTTCGACTGCACCACATGCGTGATCAACCTTATATCCATCAAGCGGTATCCCTTTACCTGTAATTGTAATTCCAACTTGACCTGTTGCGATAAAGCTGCTTTTATAACCATCCTTTTTAGCTGTTGAAAACAATTCTAGTCCGGAAGTCATTTTACCAGAGCCCATATCTGTTCCAATCATTAAAACTCTAATATTGTTTAGTTTCATTGCCTCGCCACTTCCAATATTGGGAATAAATTGCGGAACTCTTACATCCCAAATCCACTGATTATCATTTTGTATCAGATCATTATATTGATCTGCTAATTGATCGTGCATTCCATTCACTAGAGATAATCCTTTTTCTATAGCTTCCTTTATTAAACTAGTCCACTCATCGAGTATTTTACCCCCAGAATTTGCAATACCAAGTATTAAAACTTCAGCGCCCAAGTCTATCGCCTGTTGTAGGGATTTAACTATGGGTATATTTTTAGATATATCATGTTCAGATGAGATATCTGAATCGGCATTTTTGGAGTCTATTACTGCAACAATCTTATTTGAAAGATATCGAATAGCTCCTATTCCCATCTTACCATATTCACTATGCAAATGCCCTTCAAGATATATAGCTACCTTTTCGTTCTCTTTAAGCATAAAACTCTTTTTTTAAAACCCCTCCATGACCCTCAGCCTCTCTTGGCATTGTAACTCCTTCAATAAGAAGGGGGCCTTTAGCAGGGTCAGGATTCAAATTATAATGAGAATCTAAATCAATATAATCAATTAATCCCGATATAGAAGAAGCTGCTGATATTGATACAGAAGACTCACTCATACAGCCAATCATTGTTTTAAGATTAAGTGATTTTGCAGAATCGATTATTTTCAATGCTTCAGTTATCCCTCCACACTTCATTAATTTCATGTTCACACCATCTACACAATTAGCTAACTTATTTACGTCTTCGGAAAATCGGCAAGACTCATCGGCATAGATTGGCAAAACACTTTTTTTTATTAAATATTCTAACTCTTTTTCTTGTCCTTCCTCCAATGGCTGCTCAATATATTCAACTCCTCTTTCAGATAACCATTTAATCATTAATATAGCGTCTTTAGTTGACCATCCTCCATTGGCATCAACTCTAATTTTTGCATTATACATTTTATTGCTGTCCAAAACCTGAGAAAACATTTCTTTATCTACCTCAATTCCATCAGGTGAGCCTAATTTAATTTTCAAGGATTTAAAATTATTCCCTTGCATTATCATAGGTATTCTTTCTTTAATTATATGAGGAGGGTTTATTCCAATAGTCACAGAAGTCGGGATAAAAGGCTTTTTAATTCCAAGGTATTTGTATAGCGGCAATTTAGCTTCTTTTGCTTTCCAATCCCAAATTGCCATATCTAATCCAGCATATGCACAGGGAGCAATTTGCATTTCCTTAGAAATATCATTCATTTCTTCTAATGTAATTTCATTAATGCCAACTTCCATTAATCTTTTCAATTCTTCTTCTGCTATTTCACAAGTCGCAGCTTTTTCTGTTCCCCCAGGAGCAACTTCTCCCCACCCGGTTATACCATTTTTCTTGTATTCTATAAAAAGATTAAATGAATCTCCCTTTACCCCTCTACTTATTTCTAAAGGGAATCTTTTCTTAATCAATACCTTATGAAATTTAATTTCTGCTTCCAAAAAAACTTTTTTTAAAAGTAAAAATAATTAGAGTAAATACTATGCCCAATAAGTTAAAAATAGCATCATAAAAACTTCCTTCTCTATACTCAGTTAAAATGGGCTGAAGAATTTCAATTAAGGTGCCAAATGAAAATGATATTGATGCTGATAAAAAAAAAGGATTAACTAAAAATAACTCCCCCTTAAATGATTTTATTAAGCTAAAGGTGAGTGAAAAATATAAAAGAAAATGTGCTATTTTATCTTGGTGCTTGAAAAATGGTTCTTTCTCAGAAGTTTCAAAGGGATAAAAACTTAGAAATAAAATAATCAATATTAATAGAGCTGAACTTAAAGTCCAAAAATGTAATTTCACTTTGAATAAATTAATTTATTGTCTCCGTCTTAAATAGATAAAACCTTTTCTAGCTGACTGTCCATCTCCAAGGTCTAAAATATAGAAATACGTACCTTCAGGTAGGCTTGCATCAGATCCAAGATTATTCCCTGCTTTTTGCTCTCCATTCCAATCATTCATGTATGGCTCTTCATCAAGAACTTTCATCTCCCATCTTGAATATATAATCAACCTGTTGTTTGGAAATTTTGATAATCCTTTGATAAACCAATAATCATTTATTCCATCATTGTCTGGAGAGAAAGCATTAGGGATAAAAAGCTCTTGATAATCAAGTGATGACTCATCTGAGAAAATCTCTTCAGAGCAAAACATTGAAGTATCTCTTAAAGAAGCTCTGAACTTCCATCCTACCCATTCATCTTTTGAATTATAAATTCTTAAATCATAGCTTGTTACTCCCTGAAAATCAGAAGATTCTTCAAGGTCTGACCATGAATTGCCAGAATCTTTACTAATCTGCCATTGAATCTCAACATTTTGTTGCTGTAGTACCTCTATTTTGATTTCAACCACTTCATCAGGAGCAACTTTCACAAGTTTTTCTGGTTGTGAAGTAATTTGAATTTGAACAAGATCTTCTAGGTAATCCAAAACCCCAGAATTATCACTATCTATAGGGGTGGTATACCCTACCTCTGAAATAACTAATCCATTATTGTCAACAATTACAGGATTTGAGCCTAAAAATCCATCACCATCAGGATCTGAAAATCCTGCTTCTACAACATCTAAACAAAAATCACCATCACTATCGGAATCTATTCGATTGGGAAATCCATCTTGATCTAAATCTCCTTCTCCTTCTTCCGTATCTAGAATCCCATCATTATCATCATCTAAATCATCCGAATTCTTTACTCCATCATTGTCACAATCTTGATCAACAGTAACTGGTAATGTTATACTGGTCCCGAGAAAATCGCATGAATTCCTTGGGTCTGTTCCATCATTTGTTTCAGTTATATTTAGAACACCATCCCCATCGATGTCTTCATCACACAAATCTCCTATAGAATCATTATCAAAATCTAATTGATCAGGATTAGGAGTTGATGGACAATTATCTATACTAATATGAGTATTGTCATTGTCATTATCAACGTCATTATCAAGTGTAACTAGATCAATTCGAACTGTCTCGAAAGATTTAAAATTCGGTTCAGCAGTATTGGGATCAACGCTTATAAGTAATTGTGAGGATATTGGCCCATCAAAAAGTATATCATCCACTCCCGTTAGAATAACTTGTTGTTCAATATTCCAGTTTGAAGGAGTAAATATGAGCTGAACAAGGTTTACACTAACCTCAGAAAAGTCAGTCAGTGTTAAATAAAGTACAACTTCGCTCTCAGGCTCTGCAGATAATTTTAAATTGATCTCACAGGTTGTCCCATCTTCAGAAAGTACTTGGGGATCTGAGTAGATTAAACTATTATCAGTAGAGGAGGATCCTGTCCCAAGTGGTGAAAAGATCCATATCCCTTTAGAATCATTATCTAAATTAATTAATTGTACGTCAGCAACGTTTGATGCATCTAGATTATCATAAACAGGATCTCCAGATGAAGGATCTCCGGTAACAAAAATTCTAATTTGATTCCCATCAATTACGAAATCATCAACTCCATCAATTATAATTTCATTCATTTCAGGTTTATCCCAGTTTTCATTTTCAATATTTATTGATGTATCTGTAAGGTTCATCTCTGTATCAGCTGATCCTGAGAAATATTTAGCTCCCGAAGATGCAGTTATAACAGTACTATCCTGAGGTTCTTCAGATGTTATATAAGTCGATGGAATTTCCAGTGATAACGGCATGCTAACAGATGCGTTACCTGATGGTTTAGATAATAAATTAAACCTTATTTTGACACTCTCTCCAGATTCGCTAGTTGTGAAATCATTATTAGCTACACTAACAAAAATTCCAGGGTTATCATTGTCTTGATTAGTCATTGAAATTGGAGCAATCTCTGAAGGTAATATAACTTTATAGTTAGGGTCATCTGTAAAAATACTTGTTATACTAACCAAATATTCAATTGCACCATCTGTTATTGGAACAATGTCGTCAACTCCATCTATTCTTATGGTTTGTGGTATGTCCCAATTGGTAGATGAAAAAACAATTGTTTCATCAGTAAATCCTTCATTTTCATTATTGCTAACAAATGAAATTGTAACGTCCTCTGATGGAGGAGATGTTAATGTAACAGTGATATAACCCTCATCTCCATCTTCACTGGTTAAATTATCTGTTGCCACTAAAGATATCCCTGCTACATCATCATCCGTTGTAATCACATTAACTTCTTGAGATGGTTCATCAA
>CETH01082247.1_pt1 | contig 12424 bp, 11 predicted proteins | sample 361461 | NCBI WGS metagenome assembly CETH01 (sample SAMEA2622695, study PRJEB7988) | marine metagenome | isolation source: saline water (ENVO:00002010), including
TTTTTTCTTATGAAGATACCACAATTAAGGAAACAACCTGAAAAGAAAAATTGTCATGGCTACACATGGGTAGATGATTACTCTTGGATACATCAAGATAATTGTCTGGAAATTCTTCAAGATACGAGCAAATTAAATTCTGAGGTTAAAAAATATCTAGATCAAGAAAATTCCTATACAAAAGAAAATATGAAAGATACTAAAAATTTACGAAAAAAACTTTTTAGTGAAATTGAGGGAAGAATTAAATTGGATGATGAAAGCTTGGCTTATAGAGACAAAAAATATGAATATTGGACTAAAACCACGAAAGAGGGAAATTATTTTAAAAAATTAAGACGAAAAATTGGTGAAACTAAAACAGAATGTTATTTTGATGGAGATATAGAATCTAAGGGGAAAAAATTTTTCAGCACAGGAGATCTTGCTGTTTCATATAATGATGAACTATTAGCCTTCTCTGTAGATGATAAAGGAGGTGAATATTTTACAATTTTTATAAGAAGAATATCAGATAATAAAATAATTGAAAAAATTGACTCTACAGCCGGAGGAGTAGTGTGGGCTTACGATGATAAATCATTCTTCTACAGAAAACATGACAGTCAAAAAAGACCTCGTCAAATTTTCCAGCATAAATTAGGGACTTCAAGTAAGGAGGATAAATTAATTTTTAATGAAAAAGACGAGAGATTTACTTGTTCGATTGATACCACATCGTGTGAGCAATTTTATTTAATTGAAACTGGTGAACATACTACAAGTGAAGTTTATTATTTAAAAAAAGATGAGGAAGAATTTAAACCAAAATTATTTTTTAAGAGAGAAGAAGGTATCCTTTATTCCATAGATAGCTTTGATGGGTATTGGTATATGCACACTAATAAAGATGCAGAAGATTTTAAAATTTCAAGATGTGAGCATAAAAAAATTAATGAATGGAAAGATTTTGTTCCTCCAAAGAATGGTATTTTAATTGGAGGATTAACTTTTTTAAAGGAATGGATTTTAAGGACAGAAGTTTCTGATGCTTTAGCAAAGGTTTTTGTTAGAAATAAAAAAAATAATCATGAGGAACAACTGGTATTTACAGATGAAAAAGTAATTTCACCAGGAGTATCTCTCATGCAAAAAGATAGAGACACTGACACAATAAGAATAGGTTATGAGTCTCCTAAAACACCCGCAAGAACATATGAATACAATATTAAAACTAAAGAAAAAAAACTCGTAAAAGAACAAGAGGTACCTTCAGGACATAATGTCGAAAATTATATTGTTGAACGTCTAAATTGTACTAGCCATGATGATCGTGAAATTCCTATTACAATCACTTATCATAAAAATACAAAATTAGATGGTAGCGCACACTTACTTTTGTATGGGTACGGAAGTTATGGAACTTCAATGTCTCCAAATTTTTCAACTTCAAAATTCTCTTTGATAGATAGAAATATAATTTGGGCCACTTGTCATATTCGAGGAGGTTTGGAAAGAGGTATGGCCTGGTGGCGTGAAGGCAAGATGTTAAATAAAAAAAATACATTTTCCGATTTTATTAGTTGTGCGAAATTTTTAATAAAAAGAAAATATACCAGTGAAAAAAAAATAATTGCCTTGGGAGGTTCTGCTGGAGGTCTTTTAGTCTCTAATGTTGTAAATCAATCTCCAGAAATTTTCTTGGGTGCTATAATGGCTGTTCCATTTTGTGATAACCTCACTACAAATTTAGATCATTCATTACCCTTAACAAAAGGAGAACTAAAGGAATTTGGCGATGCCAAAAATAATAAAGAACACTTTGAATATATTAGATCTTATGCACCTTATGATAATATTAAAAAAAAAAATTATCCTCATATTTTAATTACTACTTCTTTGTCTGACTCGAGAGTTCTATTTGATGAGCCTACAAAGTATTGTGCAAAGCTTAGGGATTATAAGACTAATAATAACTTGTTACTTTTAAAATGCGAGATGGATGCGGGACACGGATCTAGATCTGGCAGAAAAAATATAATTGAAGACACCGCCTTCGACTACGCCTTTGCTTTAAAAATTGCCGAAAAAGAGACTTAAAAACAATTCTTGCTACTAAAAGCAACTACAATATTTTTTTGATCAACTTCAAATCTTCTTTCACACTTTATTTTAAATTTAGAGTCATAATAAACCAAGATTTTATTGTTGTTTTTGCCCATTTCTATAAAATCAGGTTTTCCAAACTCTATTTTTAATTCAGAATCAGTTTTTTTAAGGAATTTGGTGAGTTTTTGTTTCTCTTTTTCTGAGGCAATATCAACTTTTTTAGATACTGTTTTACAACCTGAGATTAAAATTAAAGTTGTAAATAAAATAAATATTTTTTTCATAAAAAAACTTTTGATATTCAAATCATAGCAAAAAACTCAAAGCAGATCCTTAAGAGTTATAAACAAAATACAACTTTAAATTTAAATATGACCCACTTTGATCTTCCAAATTTTTAAAAACCTATTAAGAGTCTCGTCTTGGAGGAAAAATATTATGATGGATAAATATTTTGAATATAGAAAACATAAGACAAACTTTAGAACAGAAGTAATAGCCGGAGTAACAACTTTTTTAACTATGGCTTACATTATGTTTCTAAACCCCTTTATTCTTTCTGGAGAATTTGCTGGAACTGAAAAAGGTTTTTTTGATTTTGGAGGAGTATTTACTGCAACAATAGTTGCTACGGCCATAGCGTGTTTTATTATGGCATTTTTTGGTAGAACGTGGCCAATCGGTCTTGCGCCTGGAATGGGTATCAATGCTTTTGTGGCTTTCGGTGTTGTTGGAGGAATGGGTTACTCACCTGCAGAAGCATTAGCATCGGTATTCGTTGCTGGAATATTATTCTTGGCAATTTCTTTAACACCGATTAGAGCATGGATTATAAATTCAATTCCAAAAAGTTTAAAACTTGGTATTGGTGCTGGGATAGGTCTTTTCCTTGCCATTATTGGTCTAGAAATAATGGGTGTAGTAGGCGACCATCCGGTGACATTAGTTACTTTAGGTAACATTAAAAGTCCTATTGTTTTATTGGGATGTCTCGCTTTTGTAGCAATGATAGTTTTAGAAAAACTTAAAGTGAGAGGTAATATCATTATAGGCATTTTAGCTTTTAGTATATTAGCTTGGCTACCAATGTGGGAATGGACAGGTGCAACAATTAAAGGTGGAGCATCTCTAGCAAAATTTAATGGTATTTTTTCTGCTCCCCCATCAATGAGTTATTTATTTGATGCATTTCAAGGTTTTAGCACAGGAAAAGTTTTTGCAGCTGGAGGGATAACGGTTATTTTTACCCTTTTCTTCATAGACTTTTTTGATACAGCTGGAACATTAACTTCTGTAGCAAACGTATCGGGTAAAGTTGATAGCAAAGGAAAAGTTCAAGATATTGAAAAGGCTATGCTTGCAGATAGTGTTGGTACAGTTGCAGGAAGTCTTGTTGGAACATCTACAGTTACAAGTTATGTAGAATCTGGCGCTGGTGTAAAAGCCGGAGGTAGAACAGGTATGACCTCACTTGTGATAGGAATTCTTTTTTTACTTTGCTTAGGATTTGCTCCACTAGCGACTAGCTTGCCAAAAGAAATTGATGGTGCTGCGCTTGTGTATGTTGCTGTACTTTTTGTAAGGAATATAACTGATATAGAATGGGACGATATAGCAGAATCGGCTCCAGCTGTTTTAGCAATGATTACTATGCCTCTTACTTATAGTATATCAAATGGAATTGCTTTGGCATTCATAGCTTACGCTCTTATTAAAATACTAAGTGGAAAAGCTGCAAAAACTTCGCCTGCAATATGGGTTGTTGCAATACTTAGTGTGTTAAGCTTTTCAGTTTAGAGTATTAAATTTTATTTTAAAAAGGGTTGGATTAAAATCTAACCCTTTTTTTTTTGTTTTTTTTTGAGTTCTTCAATTCTTATTTCCTCGTAATGTTCAAAAGGTTGTACAATCCATGGGTCACTTTTCAATCTGACTGCACAATAATCTGGTTCAAATGTTGATTTTTTCTTCTTCCACAAAGTTGCGGTTTTTATTTCTTCTATTTTATCTTTTATTGGATCGTATTTTTTTAACCAATCTACACTTTTGTTTAAAGTAATTCCTGTATCTGATAAATCATCACACAAAAGAATTCTTCCTCCCATATTTTTTGCTATAGAGCTCATCTCTCTTGAAAACACTATATCTCCTTGTTCATCCTCAATCCCTTTGCCGCTATATGACTCTACGGCTAGGTAAGCGCATTTTAATTTAAAAACTCTACTCAAAACGTCAATCATTGGAGCTGCTCCACGCATTATTCCAACTAACAAGGTTGGTCTGTAACCGCTGTCGTGAACCATTAAAGCTAATTTTTCTACAGTCTTATTGTATTCTTCCCATGAAACAACTAATTTTTCTGACATGCTAAAACTTAATATTGTACTGGCTCATTGTCAACGGAGTGCCACAAAGCCATAACAGCCAGAGTACAGTAAGGGTTAAACCTTTTTTGAAGTTTTTTGACAAAACTTTTAGGTGGTAAGTAATTCTTTTTATAATTAAGTGAAATAGCTCTTAATAATCCAATGTCTTGAACTGGCCAAATATTTTGCCGATTGAAAAAGAAAATTAAAACCATTTCACTTGACCACCTGCCTATTTGTTTAAGTCCAGAAAGATAAAGTATTGCTTCCTCGTCATCCATTTTTTTTATTAATTTTGGATTAAAAGATTTATCTAATATTTTATTTGCTAAACTTTTTATTCCTTTTGCTTTTAATCTACTTAAACCACATCTTCTTAAAGTTGCTATACTAAGTTTGCTAACAACTTTAGGATTTATTTTGCCTTTACATTTGCTCTCAAATTTAGCGAATACAGAGTCTGCGGCAGCCACTGATATCTGTTGACTTACAATAGACCGTGTTAATGAGTAAAAAAAATTATTTCTAGTTGTTAGATGGCCTTTGTAAGACTTTATTAATTTAGCCATTACTTTATCTTTTTTTGATATATATCTTTTTGATTTTTCCCACCATTTGGGTTTCATACTCTTGGTGCCACAACTTGTTTTTTTAATTTTTCTTCTCTTCTGAAGATAATAAATGAACTCACAACAATCAAACTAGCACCAAACAAAGTCATGGCTTTGGGTGTTTCGCTGAAAATAAAGTAACCAGCTCCTACTGCAACTACTAAAGATAAGTATTTGATCGGAGAAACTAAACTTGCGTCTGCTAATCTATAACTTTGTGTAAGTAATAAATTTGCTACACCGCCTGCGAGACCAAGTAATAAAAATAAAAATGCCTCATATGTTGTTGGCCAAATCCAGCCATTTACAATTGTTAACAGGCCAACAAAAAGTGATAATAGAGAAAAATAAAATGCAATTAAATAATTTGGTTCAGTTTTAGACAAACTTCTTATACTTATAGCAACATTAGCGAAACCTAAAGAGAATATAACTGGAAAGATATAGTAAAAGTTCATTTCCTCAAATGCAGGACGTACTATAAAAAGCATTCCTATAAAACCAATTGCAACAGCAGACCATCTTCTTATACCAACTTTTTCAGATAAAAAAATAACTGACATTATTGTAACAAATAATGGGCCAGTAAAAGTTAAACTGATAACATCTGCTAAAGGCAAATTTCTTAAAGCTATGAACAAAGCTATTATAGCTATCGTACCGCTAACAGCTCTAAAAGTGTGAAGAATTGGTCTTTTAGTTTTGTAAAAAGTGAAAATTTTATTCCTAGGTATCAAGAAGAAAATTGGTATCATTCCAAAAAAAAACCTCATAAATAAAACTTGACCAAATGGAATATTGTTTAAATACTTGACAATTAAATCCATAGTACTGAAACAAATAACTGATCCAATCATATATAAAACAGCTTTTTGAGATTTAGAGAGCAAATTTACCGCCTTTTATTAATCTAATTAACATATTAGAATTTAATATAAATGGAAACTGGAATATTTGCTGCTGGCTGTTTTTGGAAACCTGATCTTGAATTCGAAGAGCTTGAAGGTGTAAAAAAAACTGAAGTAGGTTACTGCGGAGGTAAAAGTTCTAATACAACCTATGAAAATGTATGCACAGGTACAACAAATCATGCTGAAGTAGTAAAAGTATTTTTTGACGAAAATATTATTTCCTATGAAAAACTTTTAAAATTTTTTTTAAAAATTCACAATCCTACAACTTTAAATAGACAGGGCCCAGATATAGGCACTCAGTATAGGAGTGAGGTTTTTTACAACAATCAAAAACAGAAAGAGACAGCTGAAAAGGTTTTAAAAGAAGAAAATAAAAATTTTGATGGAAAAATTGTAACCAAAATCTCAAAAGAATTGAATTATTGTAAGGCAGAGGATTATCATCAAAAATATTTAAAAAAGAGGGGGATGTAATGAATTTAGTTTCGACTGACTGGTTAGAAAGTAACGCGAATAAAGTAAAAATATTTGATGCTAGCTGGCATATGCCTTCCTCAAAACGTAATGCGAGAAAAGAATATTCGGAGAGACATATAAAGGGAGCAATATTTTGGGATGTCGATGAACACAGTAATAAGGACTCTCCCTACCCACATATGATGTCCGACTCTGATTATTGGAGCAAAATGTTGTGCTCTTATGGAATTAAAAATGAAGATCATATAATAGTATATGATTTCAGCGATACATATAGTTCTTGTAGACTATGGTTTGCACTAAAATATTTTGGTCATAAAAAAGTTTCAGTTTTAGATGGTGGTTTAAAAAAATGGCTTAAAGAAAAAAAAGAAACAACAAATAATATTGAAAAAATTCAAAAGCAAAATAATTATAATGTAAATGAAAATATTGAATGGATTAAAAATAAACATCAAATAGATGAAAATATTAAGAATTCTTCATTCCAAACAGTAGATGCAAGAAGTCGAGATCGTTTTGAGGGAAAAGTGGATGAACCTCGCCTTGGATTAAAAAGGGGCTGTATTGTAGGTTCAAAAAATATACCTTTTAAAGAATGCATAGATCCTAAAAAAAATACTTTTAAGACTAGAAGCGAATTGAGCAAAATTTTTGTAGAAAATAAGGTGGATACCTCTAAGCCTATCGTTTTTACTTGCGGTTCAGGAATGACAGCGTGTGTTTTAGGTCTAGCTTATTCTCTGATAAGTGATAAAAATGCTGTGATTTATGACGGGTCTTGGTCAGAATATGGAAAAAAATGAAAAGATCTAAAAAGGTTACAATAGGAATTATAATATTTTTTATCATTGTCGCTACTATAATCGGAGGTAGAACGGCAATGGGGGTCTATTTTAAAAAGAAATTTGGTAAAAGACCTCCTCCTGGTGTCATAGTTGAGATAGTTTCAGAAAAAAAATTTAGTAAAACAATTGAGAGTTATTGCACGGCATTAAGCAGTAAAACTACTTCTTTTAAAATAAAGAAAAGTGAACTTTTAGAACCAATTAAATTTAAAGCAGTTAAAAAAGGAGGAGTAATTGCCAAACTTCAAGACAAAACTATTACTGCACCATTTCCAGGAACTATAGGTACTCGTGGCATAAGTTCTTCAATTCTAGGGACTGATTCTATGATAGTGACTCTCGATGATTCTAAAAAAGTTCTTTGTGATTTACAAATTCCTGAAGTTTTCGCCTCTGCCTTAAAAAATGGTTTACGAGTTAATGCAAAATTTTTAGCATACAAAAATAAATTGTATGAGGGATCAATTATTTCTCACGCTTCAAGAGTAGACGCTCAAACTAGAAGTATTTTAGCTAGAGCACAAATTAATAACAAGAATCTTGAAATTCTCCCTGGATCATTATTGGATATCGAAGTCCTTTATGATGAAAAAAACGCACTTTCTGTAGCAGATACAAGCATCATTTTCGAAGATGAAAAAAAATTTGTTTATAAAATCTTAGATAATAATAAAATTAAAAAGACAGAAGTCATGACTGGAATAAGAAAGGCTGGAAATTTAGAAATTTTAGATGGTCTGAATGCAAATGATAAAATTGTTAAAGAAGGTTTGGCCAGACTTGCAGATGGAATGCCTGTTAAACCTTTAATAAAATAATATGCATAATTTTTGTTTGCTTAATATTAAAAGACCAGTTTTAAGTGCTGTTTTCTCTCTGTTGCTCGTTGTTTTTGGGCTTTATACTTTTTTTGAGCTTAGTACTAGAGAGCTACCTAAAAATCTTCAACCGCCAGAAGTTGTCATTTCCACTAAGTATACAGGTGCAAGTCCAGCAATAATTGCATCTGAAATATCTGAACCGATTGAGTTAGCAATCGGTGGAGCGGAAGGGATTAAATCAATTGATACACTTTCTGAAATTGGTAGAAGCACAATAAAAATAGAATTCTTTACAAGTATAGATATTGACGATGCTGCGAATGACATTCGTGAAAGAATAGCAAGAATTATTGACAATTTACCCGAAGATAGTAAAGCACCTGAGGTTAGAAAGGCTTCGGCAGGTTTCTCTACTAGCATGTGGTTGTCAGTAAGCAGTACTTCTTGGAGCTCTTTGGATATTGGAGATTATGTAAAAAGAAACTTGGTAGATGCTTTTAGTTCTGTTCCTGGAACAGGAAGGGTAATTGTAGGAGGAATTAATGAAAAAGCAGTCAGAGCCTATCTTAATCCAGTAAAATTAAGCGCAAACGATTTGGATATAAGAGAGGTTGAAAGTTCAATTAGAAAGAATAATGTTGCTATACCCGCAGGGACTATTGAAGCTAACAATGTAGACCTTACACTTGATCTTGGAAAAACCTATACTGATATTAATTCTATTAAGAAATTACCTATAAAAAAAATTAAAGGTAAAACTATAACTTTGGGTGATCTAGGAGAAATCAAATATGGTCCAGTTTCTGAAAAAACTTTATTTAAGGCTCAAAGTCCTGATGTATTAAATGAAAATACTGTTGGTATAGGAATTTATGCACGAACAAACGAAAGTACTGTAACATTATCAAAAAATATCCGAAAAAAAATCAAAGAAGTAAATAAAACATTGCCTGATGGCCTTAAATTATCAGTAAGCTTTGACAGAGCTACTTATATAAAAGAAGCAATTAGAATGTGTTATCAGTCAATAATTTTAGCTTTGGCTTTGGTTGTTGGAATTATTTATCTTTTTTTAGGAAACATAAGAGCTACGATAGTACCGGCCGTAACACTTCCTGTAAGTTTAATAGGTGCTTGTCTTGGTTTGTGGATGTTTGGTCTTACTGTCAATGTTTTTACTCTACTTGCAATTATTTTAAGTGTAGCAATCGTTACTGATGATAGCGTTGTGATGACTGAGTCAATTTACCACCGAGTTGAACAAGGTGATACTTCTCTTGCTGCAGCAGCAACCGGATCTAAAAATGTAATTTTTGCTATTTTATCTACCAGCATTATACTTTTAGCTACATTTGCTCCCTTATTGTTTATTGGCGGGATTAGTGGGACCTTATTTAGAGAAATGGCAATAACCCTTTCAATTACGATTGTAATAAGTACTTTCACGGCTCTTTCAGTTGCACCAATGTTAGGATCAAAATTACTTAACCACAAAAAATCTAAATCAAAGATAGTTTTAAAATTTGAGAGGTTATTTGATACTTTTGGTGAATTTTATTTCGAAACTTTAAATTATTGGATTAAAAAACCCAAAACTATCGTTTGGTTCATGGTTTTTGTAGTTGCCTTTGCAGCTTTTCTTTTCAAAGTTACGCCTAAAACTTTGTTAGAAAAAGATCCGGATAGGGGTGTTTATTTAGTTTTTGGAAAAACTGATGAGTCTTCTTCATTTGAATATACAGTAGATAAAGCAGAAAAAGTTGAAAAGAGACTACTGCCTCTTTTGCAGGATGCAAAAGAACCTTATCAAAAATTAATTATGAGGGTTCCTGGATTTGGTAGATCTTCGCAATCATATAACAGTTTTATAATAATAGCCTTACTAGATAATTGGAAAGATAGAAAAGATAGCGCTCAAATAATTGTTAGAAAAGCAATTGGAAAAATTGTAACTGTTCCGGGTACCATGGCGTTTCCATTAACACCAAATTCTGTTCGAGTCAGTAATTACCAGAAGCCTGTTGTAGTAACAATGACTGGGCCTTCTTACGAAAGCCTATATAAATGGCAGAATTCGGTTATGAAAGAATTAAGGACAAATAGGGGTCTGGCCGATATTGACTCTGACTACTCTAAAAATAAACCTGAAGTTCAGCTAATGATAGATGAAAATAAAGCAAAAGATTTAGGTCTATCTATTCAAGCAATTGGTAAATCTATCGAAACTTTATTCTCAGGTAAAAGTGTGACAACTCTAAATGAAGATGGAAAAGAATATCCCATAATTTTACAAGCTGATCTTAAAGATAGAAGAAAAACAGAGAGTTTAAGCAAGATATTTGTGCGTTCAGATACTACTGGTAAATTAATTTCTTTGGCTAATGTCGTAACTTTTGTCGAAAAAGGCTCACCCAAATTACTAACACGTTATCAAAGATCTAAATCTGTAACTATTACTGCTCGCCTAGTTGGAGGATATACGTTAAATGAAGCATTAAATTTTATTGAAAAAACAATTGATGAACAGGCACCTACAGCTGGAATTTTTTATAAAGGGAAATCTTTAGATTTAAAAGAAGCTTCAAGTGAACTAATTATAATTTTTGGTTTGGCTTTAGTAAGCGCCTATTTAGTAATGGCAGGTACATTTAATGCATGGCGACAACCTTTTGTTGTAATGTTAACAGTTCCTTTAGCAGCTTTGGGTGGATTAATTTTTATTCTTTTATTTAACAGTACGATAAATATTTTTTCTCAAATTGCATTGGTAGTATTAATAGGTATCGCTACAAAAAATAGTATCTTAATTGTTGATTGGGCAAACCAACTAAGAATAAAAGGTAAAAGTGTTGAAAATGCTATAATTGAATCTTGTTTAAGAAGATTTAGGCCAATTATGATGACAAGTTTGTCTACTCTTATAGCTATGGTTCCCTTGGTAGTCGGGAATATTGGCCCTGGTGCAGGGGAGGGAATAAGACTGGCAGTGGGTTGTACAATTTTTGGCGGAATGTTAATTAGTACTTTTTTAACTTTATTTACAACGCCGGTTTTTTATTTAATACTTTGCAAAAATTCTAAAAGAATGGACGAAGTTGATATAAGATTAAGCAAAGAATTTAGTAAATAATATATTTTTTTCTACTCAACATATCTCTGCATGTCGTAAGTTGTTTTCTATAAGTGGAAGCAATATCCCTTGTGGATTTTGCATATATAATTGCTTTTTTATCTTTTGAGTAGTTTTTATAATCTCCCCAGCCTTTATAATAAGCTAGATATTGTCGGTAGGCGTCATTCTTGGGTATCTTTAATAATTTATGGGTCTTATTTACATACCAACCAATGAAATCTACAGAGTCTTTAAATCTTGCCCTGGTTGCCAATTTATTTCCAGTTTCTCTCTTGTACTGTTCCCACGTACCCTTGACTGCTTGGGAATAACCAAAAGAACTTGATTTTCTCTTATAAGGAATAACTTTAAACAATTTGTGTCGAGGTGGTTTTGCCAGCCAATTAAAATCACTTTCTTTTTTTACAAATGCTAACTGAATGTAAATAGGAACACCCCACTTCTCTTCAGTTTTTTTAGTATGTTTATACCATAAGTATCGATCTTCAAAGATGGCACAGCTGTTTTTCGTATTTTTAGGAACAGACGAACAAGCAGAAATAAAAAATAAAAAAATTAAAAGATAAAAATTTGATTTTCGAATCACCTAAACATTATAAATTATTTATTTTTTCTTCTCCATTGTTCTGGTCTTTCAAATTCACCTTGCCACATTCCTCTTTTGTTTATTTTGGCCTCATCCTCGTGTTTTAAAAATGCCTTAGAATATCTTTTATATGCAACAGCATTTCCTGAACTAACCATCCATGCATTTAAAGTATTATCAAGATGAAATAAACTTATTTGATTAACAGCACATATTCCGATTATTCTTTTATACCTATCCTTGCCTTTTGTTTTGCACCAAACATTATAATTTTTTTTATATTTTACTGATAAATTTTTTGTTTTGGTTAATTCCTCAGAAATTGCTTTTTCTAATGCTTTTTTACTCTTTGCTCCACAATTATAATTTTTTTTAAATTTATTTGTACAAATCTGTTTCATTTCAGGTGCATCAATGCCAAAAAGTCTAATTTTTTGATTTTTAATTACAATGGTGTCACCATCTATAATTCTAAGTTTTCCGTGAATAAATTCTCCAGCAGTGACGGATGATTTAAAAAAAAAAAATACAAAACTAAATAAAATCAGACTTAGCTTTTTCATCAAACTCTTTCATTTTG
>CETH01015581.1_pt1 | contig 12410 bp, 4 predicted proteins | sample 361461 | NCBI WGS metagenome assembly CETH01 (sample SAMEA2622695, study PRJEB7988) | marine metagenome | isolation source: saline water (ENVO:00002010), including
GAATAACAACATTTACAGATCCACCAGAACCTGCAAGTGTTTGTCCTAGGATTCCTGGAATACCATCAATATCAATAGATGCAATAGTATATCCTTTACCTGGATCTGCTACTTGAGCTTGAGTAATTGTGCCTGATCCAACCTCTGCATCAAACTCAACAGTAATAGTTGCTTTACCACCTTCACCATCACCTGCAACAGGGACATCATAGTAAACACCTGGAGCATATTCAGTACCACCATCAACGATTGTGATTTTCTCAATTTGTCTGAAGGATGCAATATCACTAATGATAGGTAACTTCTGATAGAAACCACCTGGAGAAACTAATTGAATAGTATTGATAGGACCAACTGCTCTAGTAGAGGTAGTTGAATAATATGAATAAACTTGATCAAACTCATCAGTACCAACCTCAGCATTTGTCCTTTCAGGTTCCTTAAGTAACTGGAATCTAAACTCAGTATCACTTATAATCTCAGATACACTAAATGTGCCTTGGAATGGAGTTGTGATAACATCAATGAATGAATTTTCACCAACAGGTGATGTATCACCAGTCCTAGATGGATCGAAGTAATATGAGATATTGGTAACTTCACCTAATACGGAGAATTTAACAAATGGATATGCACCACCACCAAGAGGAATACCTGGTGTGCCAGATCTTGTAATGTTATTAAATGAGTATTCTAGTTTATACTGGTTATCTTGAGAGAATGATAGGTAGTATCCTAGGTTAGATGTATCAGATAAGTCAAAGACATACTGATGATTTCTAGTAAATTCTAAAGTTGGATGCTTCGCATAGATGTTGACATTAGCAATTGCATTACCATTAAATGTAGGATCACTTACAGCAGTATCTCTAATACCAAATGTATATTCTCTAGATCCTATAACTTGATCTACGAAGAATGATCCATTGAATTGATCACCTTGGAATCCTTCAGAATAGATGATTTCATCAGCAACAAATCTATGTGCTGTATTAGATGTTGCATAAACAAGATTAGTCCTTACTTCACCAGATCTAATAATATCCTTCTCAAGACGTGCAGTAATACGTACTTTCTTAACTGATGCAAATCCAGATATAACTACACTCTTCTGATCCTCTGCTTCAGTTATGTTAACACTACTAACTGAAACAACGTCTTCTGGAATGTATAGTGAACCAGGTTGGATCTCTACAATTTGAACTGTATAGTTATTACCTAGATCATATGGAAGAGTTCTAGCAAAATCACTTATTGGATTTGATGTTGATATCCAATCCCAAGTTACACCACCATCTGTATCACTACCTGTAGTATGCACAGGAGCAGTTGTGCCAGATACACCAGCACCACCAGATGCTACTTCATATACATTTAACTTATGCCATACTCTCTGACCTACAACATATAACTTACCAGAATCCCACTCAGGCATATCACTCTCAAGATACTGAGGCATTGGATATGGATGCTGAGTTAGATCAACAGTAAATTTACCTGCATCATCTACAAATGCCCAGTTTATAGTGCCATCACTAACTACACCACCAGTATGTGTTGGTGCAATACTACCTGTAGTACCTGTACCTTGTGATTCATATATCTTCTTATCCCAATATCTTTTCTCACCAGTTACAACTGCTATGCCTGCTGCCCAAGGTATCTCAGGTTCTTCAACTGAGAAGTATGTGCCAGCAATTTGGTTTACATCACCAACATCAGTCTTATACCTATCTGTATTATTGAATGTACCAAATACTTTACCAACCTTATATTTGTTACCTAATCCAGGATTAAGTAAATCGTACTCATTTGGACAAGAAACAATAGTACCATATGCAGTAACAACATCATTATCATTAAACTGCTGAAGTATAGAATGCTTAGTTAACTTAACATCCTGTGTAAATGTAAATTCCTTAACGTTATCAATCTTCTGATACAATGCATCACGCATATAGAACTTACTGATAACATCAGCAGAGATCTTAAGTTTCTTACCTAGAGGTGATGGAATTGTAGAAGTCTTGGTTGCATACTCTGTCTTATTGGTTGTAAATGTATATGTGGCAGGATTCATTGTTGAAACAGTCTGCGACATATCCAGAATCTGTAAACCACCAGCACCAACAGTCCAGTTAGTTAATGCAGCGACACTTAGAGTAGTCCAAGTAGTAGAAAGCTCAATATCAGAGAATGTGATATTAGTATACTTACTTAAACCAGAGAGAGTATATGCATCTCTCTTATCATGTAATCTATCAAACTTAATTAAAGCAGAATCTGAGATAGATGTAGTAATAGGAATCTCAGCAGTTGGTACTGTATAAGTGCCGTTATATGGTGCTACATCATCAATTACAAGATCATCAACCCAACCAACTAAAGAGTTACCTGTAACGGGACCAGAATATTTACCAATACTTACATCTTGGACACTTATGTCAGAAGTAGATTGATAGTTAACTACAAGAGTACCATTTAAGAATACCTCATACTGATAGAGTCCTAGAGACTCTTCCCTCTTCTGGAAAGCTACATGCACCCAATCTTGAGATCCAAATAATGTCCAGTTAACAGCAGTAGCGGAAGTTGCTACTTCTACTGAATTAATGTAAAGAACTACCTTCTCATGATTACCACTACCAGAATCTCCATCTAATTCCACTTGAATAGAATCACCACCTATAGGTGTTACATCAAATAGTAATGGTTTTGTATTAGTGGCATGGTGAGCACTAGCAATAGACATCCAAGCTTGGAAACTCCACTCTTTACTCTGTAGAGCATAACCAGGGAATTTGACAGCTGTTGGAGCACTTAACTTAAGTGATCCATTACCAAACTTCTTAATTGCAGTATCAATAGATACATTTCCAGGAGACTGGAATGTTGGAGTTACTAGACTTTGCTTAGTAGTATCCTCATCAATATCAGCATCGTTATTGAAACGATATGATGCCAATTGATCTGATTGTCTACGATCTACTACAACAATGCAATCTCCAGAGTTATCAACAGTATGAGATTTGGCATGAATACCTATACTATTGATATCATCTATCTTAGTTTCTTTAATAACATTACCATCATACTTGATGTAATGTACTACAGCATATCTTTGATTCTCTGATTCTTGGACATCAGTTACAATACTGTAATTACCAAAGACATCTACATTAACACCAGCATGATTAATACCATCAATATTACCAGAAATAGTAAGGGTCTTACTCCATTCCCAGTTACTATTTGCATTTGCTAGTGCAAACTTATTAACTTGTACTTTCTCAAACTTAGTTGTTGCACCGTTATATACATCCCAAATTAAGATAACATCATCATATTCATCAATCGCAAACTCTGGATTTCTTACATATCCACCAGCAGTAGGTATCTGTCTAATATATTCAATCTCGATATTTGCACCATCATAGAAGAATACACCAAATAGACAATCATCATTCTGATCATTAACACCAACAAAGAAGAATCTATCATCAGATATCCACTTAATCTGATGCATTTTTTCTGAATCATCAGCAGATGCAATCTTTCTCTTCTCTACTAGATCACCATCAAGATCACACTGAATAACCCACATATCATCAGGATCGGGTGAGTTGCTATCTGTATAACCTGCAATATAGATTCTCTTATCCTGATCTAATGCAATACTTGTTACATAATCTCTTCTTGCTAATCCAGATATACCAGCAATTGCTTTCTGCCATTTAAGAATGCCATCTGGAGCATTAGCATTATTAAATCCAGATTCATACTGTCCCAACCATATATCAGGATTATATGCTGCATCAGTAGGACTATAAGTTTGACCAACGACATAAATTACATCTTCCTCAAGAGACTCATCAATATACATTTTGATGAATTCACCCTTCTTAACACCAGCATTTTGAGGTAGTAAGTTTCTCTCCCAAATCTTTTGGCCTAAGTCGTCAAATTTGACAAGAATTGCTGCTTGGTCACCGTCTGTCTCTAAGACACTACCACAAATATAAGTGGTACGTTCAGCAGTAGTCCAACTATCATGTATAGTAACTTGACCATCTGCTTCATAGTATTCTGTGATCCAGTAACGAGTCTTCTTATACTGTTGTGGATGTGATACCCTTATCTGTGGTGGGTTGTCTATATCATACCCATTACCAGAGTTAACAATATTAACACTATTAATCTGTCCAGTATTCTCAAGATTCAATGTCAATGCTGCATCAGTACCTTGTGCAGTTATCAACTCAAATGTAGGTGGAATATCATTATTATATCCAGTACCTGCTTGTACTACGTTAATTCTTTCAACACCAGCAACAACCTTAACTTTATAGGTCTTATTAGTGTTATCGATGACAGGACGTGAATTTACAATAATCTCGTCTTGCTGTCTCAGCTCATGATTGAGCTCAGTTGTTATTTTACCATAAGGACGGTCACCAATGACCTCCTTATTATAACCAGTGATTTTTTGACCTTTAACAGATTCAATAAGTGCAGATGCACCAAATCCACCAGTACCTTCATTATCAAAGAATACTGTGTCATTTACCTGATAAGAGATACCTGGGTTTTCAATAACGAATCCATCAATCTGAGCATTCTCAAATTGAGTAGTTGTTTCAACTTCAATGTCAACTCTAGACTCTTCTGATACTCTTGGGAAGTAATCATATATCTGTAGAGTTGCCTCTTCAGACATCTCTAATATTTCTTGTTGCTCGTTAGCATCAATTAAACCGTCATTATTAGAGTCCTGAATTTCAAATATTAGAGGATATCCTTCTATTTCAGTAGTAAGGACATCTGCCTCTTGGTTTGGTTGACGATCAACATCAATATCAACATCTGTATATGGATCTCTGTAACGGACAACTCCAGAAGGAATGTTTTCCTGTGTTGCTTCTTGAGAGAAGTTCCAGTTATCTGGGAGTGAGTTAAACTGTGGTCCCATGATATATGGGAATTCTGGAATACCTGCATCACTAGCATCAATAGTAATGAAGTAAGCATAAACTCCATCAGGGAAATCAGGAGTCTTACAGAAACGACCATTATAGTTGTCTAAATCACCAGACTGGAAGTTATAATAGTAGTCATCAATAAATGTACCAGCAGCATATGTGGCAATAGGAGGACCATCTACCCTAGAAGGGTTTGGATTGGTAGCAGCATCAAATACAACATTTTCCTTTAATTTAAAAGATGTACGCATTCTTCTAACACCACTATTCTGATCAGTTGGATCAATATATCCATAAGGACCATATATTGGGTTACCATCAAACGCCCAACCAATAATAGGTGAGTGTTGGAAATTAGCAGCAACTTCTTGGAAGAGTTGAGTAACAGGGTTTAAGAATACGTTGTCACCAACAACATACCTTAATTCTTTAGGATCTGATAAGTGAGCATACTCACCACCAAACTGGTTGTTATATCCAGTAAATACATAACCTCTTGCAAAGTCAAATTTATCAGATAGATCATATTGAAGATTTTTATTCCACTGGTATACAGTAGGTGTAAATGACGCTAATTGACCCACTGCTTCGAGTCTAACGGTGGTCATTCCCTGTGTATACCCAATACCTCTGTTGGTGATAGTTATTCCTAATACACGACCTTTATCTTCTCCAATTGTGCCGATAGTTGCTTTAGCAATAGCACCAAATCCATCACCATTAATAATAACATTAGGAGCAGTTGTATAGGATTCACCAGAGTTAATAATAGCAATAGAAACGATTCTGCCATTAATAACGATTGGTTGTGCTAAAGCACCTTCACCAGAGTTAACCTTAATAGATGGAAGTGAAGTATATCCACTACCAAAGTTAGTAACAGTAACACTCTGAATAGCACCACGTACATTAGCAGTAGCAGTAGCACCTGTACCACCTCCCCCAGTAATTGAAACTAGAGGTTGTGTAGTATAATTTTGTCCTGGTTGCTCAACTAGTATTCTTGTTACTCTACCACCAGTAATAACTGCCTGTGCAGTAGCACCACTACCATTACCACCAACAATCGATACTAGAGGTGATTCAGTATATCCACTACCCTCTGTAACCATATCAAAGGATACTAAACTACCATTAACGACAACTTCAGCAGCAGCACCAGTACCACCGCCACCTGTGATTTCTACATTAGGTTTAGCACCAGCATCATATCCTTCACCTACATTATCAACAGTAATAGCAGTAAGAGGTCCATATTGGACAAATTCTCTAGATTTGTAAGACCAGATAGAAACACCGTTAACCCAAGCACCAATTGGTGTTCCTGGATCAATTGTCTTTCTTTCAGATATAGTTTGGACTATTCTAGGGAATCTTAGTAATTTTCTCTGGTTACCTGGAATTAAAGCAGATCCTGTAAATGGTCCTATCTTATAGTTTGGTAGACCAGATGCAGCAACATAAACGTAATCATCGTTAAAGAATGAGTTTTGAATGTTTGTAGTGAATTCACTAACCACATTGTTGATAGACGTAGTATCAGACTTACCTCTATTCAAATCAACCGATAGCAAAATATTACCTTGAGGTATAAGATCGGTTGGTACGTTAATCTGATATGAGAAGGTAAATTGGTCAATTCTTGATGTTACAGTAAATGTGCCGTTGTAAACAACAGGGTTAGCACCATATATCGTAACTTGGTCAGAAACAAGTAATCCGTGGGGATTACCACAAGTTACAGTAGCAGTTTGGTTATTAACACCACCAGGAGTGATATTATTAACCTGAATCAATTTCTTAACGTTATATAACCAAGATTGGAGTCTTAGCTCCTCAGCAGTCGATCCAAGGTTAGCAACCTTTAGTTTATCTCCACCAAGGTAGTAACTACCAGTATCGTTTAATACTGTGGTACCTGCTTCAGCAATACCAAGAATCCTTAACTTACATTCCGTTGCAGTGTCTTTATTGACATATACGAAAATATCAGACTGAATTATAGTACCAGGATCCCAATCTTCGACGATTCCATTCTTAGACCTAGTACACTCTATGAACTGGTTTAGGGATTTCTCTTTATACTGGACTGTCTCTATATCATTGATCCTAATAGTACCATTACGCTCAGGCCATCCAATTGTGCTGTCAACCGTAATTATCTGCCCAGTAGTTGTTAAAGGCTCAACTAGACGAGTTTTGTAAGGTATAATGAAGTTACCAACTAAGGTTTCTTCAGATATTGCCAATTCATAGATTGTATCAGTACCTTCAATGATAGTAATGACGTTTTCAATCAATGCTGATGCAGCAGTAACACTACTATCAACTTCATCGGCATATTGGTTAACTTGAGAGTCTATTAGGTTTGCTGGATCACCAGATATCAATTCAGCACGTAAAATAGTGTCTACAACCCAAGTTGCATGAGATGGACTTATAATCTCATCTTTAGGATAGTAAAGGTCAACATCTTCACCAAATAGGATTTTGAAGAGATATTGAGTAGCTAATTTAGTACCTTTAGAGATATAAAAGTCGGTAATATTTTTAATTACCTGAACTGGGTTAACCTTAGAAAAATCAATGTCTAAGGTTGGTAAATATTGTCTTCTAAACTTATCAAATACTTCTTTAATGAATAAAGAGTCAAGGTTAGTTACATTTGTACCTGCAACGTGATTTGACTGCCTTAATGCTGCTTCTCCAGCATATACCTCATTATGAAGGTTATCGTAAGCAACAGGTCCAGAAACGCCTCTAGAGCACCCTAGGAAGGCACTAGAGGTGTATCCTGATCCATACTCTTGTATATCGAATCCTGTTACCTGATCAAACCCAACATCTACAGATGCCCTTGCTGCTTTTGGTTCTGCAATGTATATCTTAGGAGGTTCTGATTCTGAGTATCCAGATCCAAAATCAGTGATATTAATGTCTGTAATTTCACCGTTAAAGATAGTAGCAGCTGCTTTAGCACCAGTACCACCTATAGGCTCTCCATATCCGTCTTTTCTATCATCTACGATATAAACAGAAGGTGCATCAGTATATCCTTGTCCACCAGTCAACATTTCAATATTTGTGACTGATCCAGATGCTACAGTGACATCAAGGACTTGAGCACCGATAGGATTAATAATTGCCACACGAGGAGGAGTAACATACCCTCTACCACGATTGGTAATTTGTATTTCGTAGACCTGACCGTCTTGGTTGATCCTGGATATCGCTTGAGCATTAATACCGCCATCTGGAGCCTCATCTATGTAAACTAGTGGTGGATTGCTATATCCACTACCCATTTCGTTAACAACGATACTTCCTATGTTAACTCTACCCTCAGAGTCAATAGTAGGAGCACCAATATCTGCTCCACCAGGATTCTTGAATGATATAGCAGGAATGAAGTCATAACCACTACCACTGTTAGTAATAGTCAAACTATCTACCTTTCCAGTGTCATCGTTGACTGTAAGACTTAATTTAGCAGGTGTACCATTAGGATTGGTAGGACCAGCAACAACAGGGATAGGTGGGTTGTATGTTGAGTAACCTTGACCACCATCAATCAAATTGATGTCTTTTATACCACCAATTAGTGATCTAGCAGTTGCATTCTGCCCAGTCTTACTTGTAATGGTAACTTTTGGTGCAAAATCAATTCTATACTTAGATCCACCAATTTTAGGGATTAAGGACTCAATTGTGCCATCATCAGCAACCTTAGCAATTGCTGTTGCTCCAGATCCATAAGCAGGAGCATTATATTCAACAGACCTAATATGAATAGAGTCAGCAGCTCCAATTTCATTTCTGAAAACAACTTTATCTTCAAAAACGGTAAAATCTTCATATGGTACTTGTAATCTATTATTTTTCTTGATTATTAACCCAATTGCAGATGTTGGAGTGTAAGATTGCGTATTAATCCTTAATGGGTAATATTTTGTGCCTTCCCACTCTTGCCAAGGGATTGTATCGGCAGTTTTGATGGTTTGATCAGAATATCCAACCAAATAAGTGATTGAAGTGAATTCTGAGTTATCAGCACCAACTTGATCTCTAGGTGCTTCTGCAAAACGTATATTAAACCCTTCAACGAAGTAATCTACGTTTGGTACCATCATTGTGTTGTAAGCAATCACAATTAGGTGCTCTGCTGAAGGTGGAGCGACTGGAGTACCTAAAAAGCTTAGTGGGAAGGTAGTTTCGACTCCATCAAAGAGTGAAAATGGGTTTTCTAGCTGTTGTTTCTTCTTATTAAACTGTGGATACGAAATTCCTGGAGTAATGATAACATCAGGACCACGAGTGACCTTTTCATAGTAAATTACTTCATTATCAATCATTATGGAGCCATTTTGCTCCTGGAATCCATCTATACCCTCAATTTCAATCTTATTATCGTACACACCAATATCTTTGAGCAAATTCGTTGCACTTGCAAGCTGCTCAGAGGTATAATTATCCAAATCCAGATATCTCAATAAATTATTGAGTATATCGTAAGGTCTACCTGTTTTTTCCTGAGATTTATAGTATTCAAACAGAAAGTTGACTAATTGTCTGTCTTCGTGACGAATAAACTCAGGTAACTGATTTTCGACCCTATCAGAGACGTTTATATTCTTCGTAATTGGCATCTATCTTAGAAACAGGAATCGCTGGTTGGATAGTCAAAAGTATCCGTTGGATAATCAATGATATTTATGCCAGTTGTGTCACCGAAGTTATAACCACTAAAGTTATTCGGATCGAAGGTTGGAATAGCAACATCGTTGATTGTATAGTCAATTGGATTGACTGTTGGGTTGAATATTGTTGGGTCAACTCCAGGTGGGATGGTTATAGATCCACCAGCAGGTAATACTTGAATTGGAAGTCTTGTAGTGTCATCTGGAGTGCCCTGAATCGCTATAGGACCAACACAGACCTGACCAGTGCCATAATCTACACTTCCGACAGAAGGATTTAATACTAATTCGCTTTCATCCCTAGTTGTAACCATAATCAGGTTACCCTGACCATCATCTCTTATATTTACAGGTACCAAAACCTGATTAGTGACATTTGTGGACAAACCAGGAGATGCTACAGCAGCAGAAGTTGCTCCATCAGTCAAAGTTAGGTTTACAAGGTCTTCAGTGTAACCAGTGGCATAAAATGTGCCAGATTTGACTACAGAGAAGTTTGGAAGACACTTATTACCAGTTCCACCAGTTCCATCATCAGGATCACCATCATCATCACCAGATCCAGTGTCAGGAGTACCAGCATAACCAGCTGGATCATAAAGTGGGTTACCAAAATCTAAACATTGGGTAAATACGTTACCAAAAGTGAATTTATCAAGATTTTGACCTAAAGTCATTTGTGTAACGTTACCAGCGATGCTAGTATCAGCATTATCAACCATAGATCCAAATTTAGACCCATCAATACGTCCACCAAACCTATTTGTCTGACCATTTTTGTTAAATTGGTCAATTCCTTGTAAAACCTTAGTACCTAACTCAGATCCAGTCAAATTGGTGTCATTTCCGTTATAGTAAACGTAAGATTTAGGTATAATGTAGTAAGATGTTGGGTCAATGATGACTGGCTCGATAGAAGCGACTGAATATTTCTTCAAATCGTTTTTTATCTTCTGTTTTGTCGTCTCATTGAGTTTATTTCCTGTTTTTGGTCGAATTGCGACATAAACTTTTCCATAAACAGGTGGACTTAGCTTCTCACCACCAAAAGCAGTCACAGATGCTGCTTGAGGATAGATTTCTGAGACAATATGCTCAAAATCATTCTCAGTAACCGCCCTATTCTGAGTTGCATACGCTCTAGGTGCTCTAAACTTGACTGAAAGGGGTGATTCACGGTTTTCACCGTCTTGAGCAGCATCTTTTGTGCTCAAACTTATCTTGGAAGGTGCAACATTCCTTAAATCACTGTCTACTACGTTACCAACAAAGTCAAAACCCTTTGCACCATTGGCTTCTACCCCATCAGTAGACACATATGAGACAGTAATGTATTCACCATCAATTAATTTACGTCCAATTGACCCATCACCAAAAACTATACGGTATCTAAGGTCATCAGTCTCTTCCAAATAGTAAATTCTGGAAGTTCCATCAGCATTTGTGACATTTCTAGCAAGACTATAGGTATCTTTCTCGGCAGATTGAGCAGTTGGAGAAATATTTACTGTTAAAAGAGCAGTATCTACATTTTCATCAGGAATAATGTAATCTTGCTTCTTAGTATAGTCAACTGTGTAGTTATAGGTCATCAAATTTCCTTGATAAACCAAAACATTATCAAAAATTGCCTTACCAGTGCCACTATCAACAGACACTTGAATGTCATTTGTTAATGCAAAGGTATAAGCATCAAAATCATTCTCTGCAACAAAGACATCACCCTTCTTTAAGGTAGCAAATTCTGGAAAAGTAGTCCCATTTAGTGATGTTACTGTCTGTGCAACCAATTTTACACATGCCCTAGGTGCTTTTACTGACCTTGGAGTGTAATTTAATTGCTTTGCGATCCTTACAATGTTATCTCTAACAGTTGCAGTCTCTAAAAATGCTTCATTCAACGCCATATTAGCGTTAAAAGCAGTATAGTATGTGTTATACGCTAGTATATCAATCAAATATGAGGCAGAACTACCCTCAAAGTCATAATCTGAAAACTCTTTTCTAGTTCTTAGGTATGATCTGATCGATTCTTTGATTTCAAAGAAGTCTAACGACGTTAATTGTGATGGAATGGCTGCCATTTTATGCCTTCTCTAAGAGAAAATCGACATTTTGCACTATTTGCTCTCCAACAATAGTGTAGTTTATCGATATTTGTACTGAATTTATATCGGAATCATCACGAACATCAACACCAGTGACTTGAATTCTTGGTTCTAGTCTTGCTAGGCAGTTATATATCTCATTTTTCATAGAATCCACTGAGAATGGATCCCATGGTTCAAATAAAAGCATCCTAACCTGAGACCCAATCTTGTCTTGGAAAGGACGTTCACCAAATTGAGTCAGTAAAAGATTCCTTACTGACTGTTTTATTGCATTTTCATTTTTGACCACGCCAAAATCGCCAGTGGAAGGATTAGCGTTAAACGAAACCGCTAAATCTTTGAATCCTCTACTGACGTATTTTTCAGATCTGAACCTATAAGAAGGCATGCGTCTCTACTTTTAAAAGATATTTATCACTATATCTTTTATTTATAGGGTTTTCTCGACTATTTACCTTGACCCCTATACTTTTTTCTTGCTGCATTACGAGACGTGGCAGCTAATTTTGTGTTTTTTGAGTTTCCTTGTCTAGTTTTCTTTGCTGGAGGTGCTGTATACCCACCAGTTGAGCCATATAATGCCATTTTTGGTTAATAAACTACTATGATGATAGCACAGTTGC
>CETH01029731.1_pt1 | contig 12409 bp, 10 predicted proteins | sample 361461 | NCBI WGS metagenome assembly CETH01 (sample SAMEA2622695, study PRJEB7988) | marine metagenome | isolation source: saline water (ENVO:00002010), including
GAAAACCATGAACCAAGAAAGAGAAGGTATTAAAGATGTAAGCCGACTCCTCACTCACTTCGGCAAATGCTGTGCCACTTACTGCAAATAGTATCAAACCTAAGAAAGATAATTTTTTTAGAGTATTCATAATAATAATTCCTTAATAGTAAAACTATAAACTTCCTGAAACACCATATGAAATAATGAATTTAGGATCGCTATCGTCACGACTGCTATCGATGACTCCAAAGCTAAAATCACCAATGCTTAAGCTGAGGCCATAGTCAGTTTCTGCGTCGCCCATTTCATAATCATAGTGTCCAATATGAAGACCAAGATCTAGACCTTCAACGAGAGTAAAACCTGTATCGAGAAAGAAGTATGGATCATCGCCAAAACTTGTGCCCTCCCAATCAGCGTCAGCTAACACGGCAACACCAAGAGTAACTGCTCCTATTTCTGCACTAAGACTAACTTCACTAAAATCTAAATCATCACCATCCGGATAAGCATAGTAAATATAACCTAAGGAAACAGGACCAAAACTATAACCAAAATACCCATCTAATTCATATGTAGTATCATCGCCAAAATCTACATTGGAAACCCAAGTACCAATAGAAAATCCATTATCTGCGGAATAATCTAAACCACCTGAAACAGCTGCTCCACTTCCTTGAGACATACCACGCCAAATATATTGACTAGTAACACCGACATTCCAGTCTAAAGAACTCGCATAATTAGTTCCTATAGTTACAAAACCAAGAAAAGCTCCAAAGATAACCTTTCTTGAGTATCTATTAATTTTATTTAAGATAACCATAATATTAACCTCCTAATTTATGATAGGAGTAATAAGCAATTTAAATGCCAACTCTTAAAATTTAATGACTTTTTTTATTTTAAGGTGTGTAACTTAAACGTAATGCACAAGGTGCTAATTGACTTCAAAAATCTTACCGGGGTTCATTATATTTTTAGGGTCAATAGCTTTTTTTATTTGAGACATAACCTCAACAGATAAGCCTTGCTCAATTTTTAAATATTCTTTTTTTCCTATCCCAATTCCATGTTCGCCTGTAGATGTTCCTTCCATCCTAATAGCTCTATTCACCAGTTTATCATTAAGAAGCTTTGCTTCGCTGACTTCCTCTTTATTATCTGGATCTAGGAGCATTATCAGATGAAAATTCCCATCACCTACATGACCAACAATAGGAGCTATTATACTTGAATTTTGAATATCTTTTTTGGTTTCAAGAATACAATTAGCCAACTTAGAAATTGGTACGCAAATATCAGTGGTAAAAGCCTTTTTCCCTGGCGCCAAGCTTAATGCAGCATAATAAGCATCATGTCTCGCACTCCATAAAGTTTCAATTTCTTCACTTCTATTTGACCATTGATATTTTAAGGCATTATTTGCATTCGCAATTTCTTTGAAGATTTCGGATTGCTCTTTAACGCCTAGTGGTGTGCCTTGTATCTCAACGAATAATGTAGGAGCAATTTCATGAGATGTTTTTTTATACTGATTTATTGCACTAATTTGAACCTCATCAAGAAGTTCAATTCTTGATAAAGGTAAACCAATTTGAATGGACTCAATGACTGTATCTACTGCTCCTTTTAAATCATTAAAGGTGCAAACTCCCGCAGAGATTGCTTCGGGTCTTCCATGAAGTTTTAAATTTATTTCTGTAATAAATCCGAGCGTTCCCTCTGAGCCTAGCATGAGGTGTGTTAAATCGTATCCAGCTGCAGATTTACGAGCTCTTGTTCCAGTATTAATTATTTTTCCATCTGGCATAACAACTTCAAGTCCCAAAACTTGCTCTCTTATAGTTCCATATCTTACAGTATTTGTCCCTGACGCCCTTGTTGCACACATACCCCCTAATGAGGCATCAGCCCCAGGATCTACAGGAAAAAATAAGCCAGTGTCTTTAATGTAGTTATTGAGTTCTTTCCTTGTAATACCTGCCTGAACCCTACAATCCATATCAGCTTTATTTAATTCTACAACTTGATTCATATTGGATGAGTTTATGGTAATTCCACCTTTTAAAGCATGTGTATGACCTTCTAAGGCTGTTCCTGTACCAAATGGAATGACTGGTATAGAATTTTTATTAGCAAAACAAATTATTTTTGAAACTTCCTCAGAAGTCTTTGGATAAGTAATTGCATCAGGGATGTTTTTCGGTACATGCCAGGACTCATCATGACTGTGTTCCAAACGAATAGCTTTTGAGGTTGTTAATCTATCTCCTAAAAAATCTTTTAATTCGCCAAATCCCATAAGATACTAGAGACCTAGTACAAATTTTGCCATTATGTTCCTTTGGATTTCATTTGATCCGCCATAGATAGTAGAAGCTCTATTATTTAAATAAGAAGGAAAAGCTGTAATACCGTAATCAGGCCCTACTACATCAAAATTTGAACCGGGAACCCTGGCTTCGTTTTGTTCGGGACTAGTATAATAACCTAGCGCAGATACAGTTAAACCATCTAATTGCTGTTTAAGTTCTGAACCTTTAGATTTTAAAATCGAAGAAGCAGGTCCTGGATGTCCTCTCTCTGCAATATCAGACATAATTCTGTGTTCTGTCATCAAAACAGCTTGAACTTCTATTTCTGCTTCATTTAAAGCTTTAAGAAAATTTTTGTCGTCTATTAAACTTTCACCCGTATCAGATTTCTCAATCTTGGCAATATTTTTAATTTTATTTATTTGAGCTTTTAAACCAGCTGCATAAGCACCTCCCCTTTCAAACTCGAGTAAATATTTAGCAACTGTCCAACCGTCATTCTCTTCTCCAACAACATTTTCAACTGGAACTTTAACATCATCAAAAAATGTTTGATTTACTTCGTGGTCACCAGCCATTGTTATTATTGGTTTTATTTCGATACCAGGAGTATCCATATCAATTAATAAAAATGTAATACCTTGCTGAGGTTTGCCAGAATTATCAGTTCTTACAAGGCAGAAAATTCTATTGGCATGTTGTGCATGTGTAGTCCATATTTTTGTACCATTTACAATATAATTATCACCATCTCTAACAGCTTTACATTGCAGTGAAGCTAAATCAGAACCTGATCCCGGCTCGGAATAACCTTGGCACCAAAAGTCTTCTCCAGATAGAATCCTTGGTAGGTAGTAATCCTTTTGCTCCTGGGTTCCATATTTCATTAATACTGGACCAACCATATGTAATCCCATTGCTGTAGGAGAGGGGGCGCCAGCCGATGCGCATTCACTGCTAAAGATATATCTCTGCATATCATCCCAGCCTGTTCCACCATATTCTTTGGGCCAACGAGATCCAATCCAGCCTTTCTTGAATAAAATCTTATGCCATTTTGAAGAATATTCGACTTCACTAAATACACTGGCGGTAAGTTTACCGGCTTCCCTTAGTTCATCAGTTAGCTCTTCTTCAAGAAAATCTCTTACCTCTTGTCTAAATGCTGCATGTTCAGGTTTAAAACTTAGATCCATTTTTTTCTCCAAATACAAATATCAAAAAATAAATATTTATTATAAAACATACTTGATTAGTTTGTCATAGTATTTTGTAATAGGATTAAATATTTATTGGGAGGAATAGTTGACATATTTTTCAGAAATTGTCCATTTATCTGATATAGCCAGAGTGCATGGAGATAGATGTCCTGACAAGAAAGCTTTTGTTTTTGAAGATAGAGTTGTTACATATAAGGAGTTTGATATAAACTCGGAAAAAGTAGCAAACGGTCTGGTTCTAGAAAATGTTGCTGAACAAGATCGTGTGGCATATATGGATAAAAATTCCGATAGATTTTATGAACTTGTTATGGGTTGTGCAAAATCAAATTCGGTAATAGTTGGCATTAATTGGCGATTAGCACCTCCTGAAGTAGCTTTTATATTAAATGACTCAAGTGCAAAAATTTTATTTGTTGGTGAAGATTTTTTTGGATTAGTAGAAAAAATTATTAAAGATGTTCCAAGTATAGAAAAAGTAATTTGCATGACAGGTACAAACAAGGATTGGCCTTCATATGAAGAGTGGAGAGACAAACAAAGTAATAAAATATGCGACAGAAAGCCACAATTAAAAGATGTTGCGATACAAATGTATACCTCTGGAACAACAGGTAATCCAAAAGGTGTTCAACTTACTCATGATAATTTCTACTCTTCCAGAAACCCCGAACCTCAAGAAGGTTTAGAATGGAGTGAATGGACCGAGGATGAAGTTCAGCTTGTAACAGCGCCAACATTTCATATTGGTGGAGCAGGATCGGGAATAGGAGGTTTGTATGCATCAGCAACAAATGTTGTTTTGAAAGAATTTGAACCAACAGCAGTCTTAAATGCTATCAATGCTTATGGAATAACTAAAATATTTATGGTTCCTGCAATGATAAAAATGATACTTGATAATCCATTATCGAGACAAACAAATTACTCTACAATTAAATACATTTCCTATGGAGCCTCTCCTATCCCATTAGATTTATTAAAAGAGGCAATAGAAGTATTTAAATGTGGTTTTATCCAATTATATGGAATGACTGAAACTACAGGCTCCGTAACTTATCTTCCTCCTGAAGATCATTCAATTGAGGGCAATGAAAGAATGAAATCGGCTGGAAAGGCCCTACCGCATTGCGAAATAAAGATTGTTGATGAAAAAGGTAATGAGGTTGAAACTCGTGAAGTTGGTGAAATAATTGTCCGCACAACATCAAATATGATTGGTTATTGGAATCTTCCTGATGAAACAGAAAAAACACTCAGATCAGGTTGGTTATATACTGGTGATGCTGGCTTTATGGATGAAGACGGTTATGTGTATGTGCATGATAGAGTTAAAGATATGATTGTTTCAGGTGGTGAAAATGTTTATCCAGCTGAAGTAGAAAGTGCTATTTTTAGTCATGAAATGGTTTCTGATGTTGCTGTCATAGGTGTGCCTGATGAACGCTGGGGAGAAGCTGTAAAGGCCCTGGTAGTTTTAAAAGAAAACTGCGAAACCTCTGAGGAGGATATAATTAACTTTACGAGAGAAAAAATAGCTGGCTTTAAAACTCCAAAGTCAGTAGATTTTATTAAAGAATTACCTAGAAACCCATCAGGTAAAATATTAAAAAAAGAGTTAAGAAAACCTTATTGGGAAGGTTTTGATAGAGCAATAAATTAAAACTGGAGAAAAAAATGTCTACACAAAAACCTATAGCAGATAATTTATTTACCTGGCCGTCAGACTCACCAAAATTAATAGGTAGTAAAGATGTAAAAACGGGAAGATATTTTTTTCCAGCTAAAAATTCAAATCAGCATGAAAGAATTGAATTATCAAATAAAGGAAAGCTATGGACCTGGACTGTTCAAAGATTTCTTCCAAAAACACCATATATAGAACAGGTCGCGCCTGAAGATTTTAAGCCTTATGCTGTTGGTTATATTGAATTACCTGGAGAAATTATGGTAGAGTCACGCCTAGTGGGAATTGATCCAAAAGATCTAGAAATTGGTATGGAGATGGAACTTACAATAGAACCATTCGTTAAAAATGAAGAAGGTGAAGAATTATTAATTTTTGCTTTTAAACCTTCTGTAAACTCATAGGAGAAAAATTATGACAGATGTAGCAATAGTTGGAATAGGAATTCATCCGTTTGGAAGAACTGATGGTGTATCAGGCCTTCAACAAGGTGTTCATGCTGCAAAAGAAGCACTATCAGATGCAGAAGTAGAATGGAAAGATATAGAATTTGCTTACGGTGGATCATCCGCAGCTGGAAGCGCTGATACAATGGTTAGTGAATTAGGGTTAACAGGAGTTCCATTTATGAATGTTTCGAATGGATGTGCTACAGGTGGTTCAGCGCTATTATCAGCCTATACAACTATCAAATCTGGTCAATTCGATATCGGAATGGCTGTTGGTTTTGATAAACATCCGAGAGGAGCATTTAATGCTGATCCAGAAGCTGCAGGCCTTCAAAAATGGTACGGAGAAACAGGACTCATGCTAACAACACAATTTTTCGGGATGAAAATCCAAAGATATATGCATGATTATGGAATTTCTTCTGACGCTCTGGCTTTAGTTGCAGAAAAAGCATTCAACAATGGCTCATTAAATCCTAATGCGTGGAGAAGAGATCCTGTTTCAAAAGAAGACATATTAAATGGTATGATGGTATCTGATCCTCTTACAAAATTTATGTTTTGCTCACCAGCTGAAGGTGCGGTTGCATTGATTTTATGTAGAGCCGATCTTGCAAGTAAATATACTTCAAAACCATTATATCTTAAAGGGGCTGCATTTAGATCAAGACCTCTTGGATCTTTTGAAGTATTTAGCCCTTCTTTGGAAATCGAAAGAGGTCCGAGCCCTACTGTGGGCGCATCAAAGGCTACGTTTGAGATGGCAGGTATTGGTCACGAGGATATTGATTTAGCGCAGCTTCAAGATACTGAGTCCGGAGCCGAAATCATGCATATGGCTGAAAATGGTTTTTGTGAAGACGGCGATCAAGAAAAAATGCTTCAAGATGGAGAAACAAAAATTAATGGAAAATTACCCGTTAACACTGATGGTGGATGTATAGCTAATGGTGAACCTGTTGGAGCATCTGGTTTGAGGCAAGTATACGAAAACTGCGTTCAACTTAGAGGTGCAGCTGGAAAACGACAGGTGCCAAATAACCCTAAAACTGCATATACCCATGTTTACGGCGCACCTGGAATATCAGCTTGCACTATTATTACTAATTAAAAAATAATTTACAGGAAAAATAATGATTAATAAAAAATTTCTATTGGCTGGTAGGCCTGTAGGTAGACCAATAACTGATGATGACTTCGAATATAAAGAGGAAGAACTTAGAGAAATTAGTGATGGTGAGGTTCTTTTGGAAAATATGGTGATTGAATTCCAGCCGGCTCAAAAAGGTTGGATGGAAAATATCTCTAATTATGTCGCACCATTAGAAATAGGCGATGTCATGAGATGCAGCGGAATTGCAAGAGTATTAGACAGCAAATCTGACAAATTTAAGCAAGGTGATATTGTTTCTGGTCAAACATGTTGGCAAACGCATCCAATATTAAATGAAGAAGAAATAGAAATGATTGAAGATACAGATATGCCAACAGCATACTTAGGAGCGCTTGGTGGTACAGGATTAACCGCATATTTTGGAGTTACCAAAATAAGTAAACCAAAGCCAGGAGATACAGTAGTCGTAACTGGTGCAGCAGGAGGAGTTGGTTCCATCGCCGGTCAGATATTTAAGATTGCAGGATGTAAAGTTTATGGTATTGCCGGCGGTAAGGAAAAATGTGAAATGCTGATTCACGATTTTGGATTTGATGGAGCGATAGATTATAAGTCAGAAGATCTCAATGAAAGATTAGGTAAATTATGTCCTAATGGAGCAGATATTGTATATGACAATGTCGGTGGAAGAATTTTAAATGATTGCCTCTTACATCTTGCATTGAATGCGAGGATTGCTATTTGCGGAATTATATCTAGACATAAAACTGACAATATGAATTTTGGTCCAGAAAACTATTCTAATTTAATTTTCAAAAGAGCTAAGATGGAGGGGTTTTTAGTCCTGGATTATATGTCTGAAGCTTCTACAGCTAGAAGTAAAATGAAAAAATGGATCAAGGATGGTAAATTAATTTGTAAAGAAGATTTAAAAGAAGGTTTTGAAAATATACCTGATACCCTTAAAGGGCTTTTTGATGGGAAAAATAAAGGCAAACAGCTGTTAAAAATCACTAACTGATTGATTGTATTATCTAATGAATCATAGACGAAGATTATATAGTGGTGTATTAATATCGGGTGTAATAATTAATTTAATTGAGGAGATTTTTTGATGGATAAACAAGTAAATGAAACAGAACTTGACCCAAAAGAAGAAATTCAGGAGTTGGTAAGAAGATCTAGAGAAGCTCAAAAGCAAATAGAGAATTATACACAAGAACAAGTTGACGAACTCATAAGGGCTATGGTTTGGTCTGTTGCTAAACCTGGTGTGGCCGAAGAAATTGCTCAATTTACAGTTGAAGAAACACAGTTGGGTAACTACGAGGGTAAATTTCTTAAAATACAAAGAAAAACTCGAGCAACCTTAATGGATATAATCGATGAGAAATCAGTTGGAATATTAGAAGAAGATAAAGAAAGAGAAATTGTAAAAATTGCTAAACCTATGGGTGTAATCGGTGCTCTTGCTCCATCTACAAACCCTGAGGCAACACCTGTAATAAAAGCTATACATGCAGTTAAAGGAAGAAATTCAATTATTGTTGCCCCCCACCCCCGTGCTAAACTAACAAATAAGAAAATTTGTGATTTAATGAGGGCAGCTATTGAAAGTTGTGGGGCGCCCGCTGATCTAGTAATTGGAATTGAAATACCATCATTAGATCTGACCAATGAACTTATGACACAATGCGATAGAGTTCTAGCCACTGGAGGCGGTGCAATGGTTACTGCTGCCTATTCAAGTGGAACACCTGCTCTTGGAGTTGGAGTTGGTAATGCTGTCATAACTGTTGATGATACTGCTGATCTTGATGACGCAGCAGATAAAATTAAGATTTCAAAAACACTTGATTTGGCTGCCTCATGTTCTGCTGATAACTCAGTCATTCTAGTTGAAAAAATTTATGAGGATATGCTGATAAAATTTAAGGAAAGAGGTGGTTATCTTGCAAATGACGAAGAAAAAGAAAAACTTCGACATACGATTTGGGATAAAGAAGGTCATTTAAATACAGCGATTGTTGCTCAACCAGCTGAAAAAATTGCTGAGATGGCAGGATTAGATATTCCAGAAAATACTGAATTTATAATTGTTCCTGAGGATGGATGGGGGCCTGAACATTTATTTTCAGGTGAAAAATTATCAGTTGTAATGGCATTATATAAAGCTGATGATATTGATCATGCTATTGAGCTAACTAACAATATTCAATCTTACCAAGGACAAGGTCATTCTTGCGGTATTTATTCAAATAGTGATGAGAATATAATGAAACTCGCTAATATTACAAAAACATCTCGAGTTATGGTAAACCAGCCCCAAGCTGCGTCTAATAGCGGAAATCTATGGAATGGAATGAGACAAACATTTTCATTAGGCTGCGGATCCTGGGGAGGAAATGGAACAAATAATAACATTTCTTGGAGAGATTTGATTAATGAAACATGGGTATCTAAACCATTACCTCAAACCAAAGAATTGATTTCAGATGAAGAGCTGTTTGGTGATGTAATGAATAAAATTAGTTAGATCAATTAATACCAGAAAGTAATTAAATTTAACTGAATTTTATAAATATGAATGATACTTTACCTCAAATTAGAAATAGATAACGAAAAATGAAACTATCTGAAGAACAAATAGCTTTTTATGATGTTGCAAAAAATTTTGCTATTGAAAAAATGGCGCCTTATGCAGAAAAATGGGATGAGGAAAAAACTCTACCTGTGGATACTTTAAAGGAATTAGCGCAATTAGGTTTTGCTGGTATTTATGTAAATCCAGATTTAGGTGGATCAGGTTTATCAAGACTTGACTCTACATTAATTTTTGAAGGCCTTAGTCAAGGGTGTACATCAACAGCTGCATTTTTATCGATACATAATATGGCGACATGGATGATAGATCGTTTTGGAAGTCAGGAGCTAAAAGAGCGATATGTTCCTGATCTTTGTTCGCTGAAAAAAATTAGCTCTTATTGTTTAACTGAACCAGGAGCTGGATCAGATGCTGGTGGATTAAGAACAAAAGCAGAAAAAACAGGTGATCACTACATCTTAAATGGAACAAAATCATTTATTTCTGGTGGTGGGTTTTCAGATGTATATGTGACCATGGTAAAAACTGATGATAACTCGATTTCTACTCTAGTTATTGATAAGGATAGCGAAGGACTTTCATTCGGCGGACAAGAAAAGAAAATGGGTTGGAATTCGCAACCTACAGCTCAAGTAATTTTTGAGGATTGTAAAGTTCCAATCGAAAACTTGATAGGTCAAGAAGGCGATGGTTTCAAAATTGCAATGATGGGATTAGACGGAGGTAGACTTAATATCGCTGCCTGCTCACTCGGTACAGCACAATCAGCTTATGAAAGAGCAGTTCAATATGTTGGAGAAAGAGAACAATTTGGAAAAAAATTACAAGAGTTTCAATCTCTTCAATTTAAATTAGCTGATATGTGTACTGAATTAGAAACATCACGATTAATCTTAAGGGAGGCTGCTTCAAAAGTTGATGAAAATGCGTCTGACAAAACAAAGGCAGCAGCTATGGCTAAAAGATTTGTTACCGATGCAGGTTTCAATGTAGTAAATGAAGCTCTTCAAATTCATGGTGGTTATGGCTACTTAAAGGATTATCCTTTAGAGAGAAATCTCAGAGATTTGCGTGTGCATCAAATACTCGAAGGAACTAATGAAATTATGAGAGTTATAATTGCTAGAGAAATACTAAAGGAAAATAAATGAGTACTGAAGAAGTCTTTTTTGAAAAAAAAGGTTCTTTAGGTCTTATTACTCTCAATAGACCAGAAGCATTAAACGCATTAACACTTAATATGGTTAGGTTAATCCACCCAACACTAAAAAAATGGGAAGAGGATAATGAAATTAAAACTGTAGCTGTAACTGCAGTCGGAGATAAAGCATTTTGCGCTGGTGGCGATATAAGGGCTCTTTATGACTGGGGAAAAAGTAACGACAAAAAGGCTAAAGGTTTTTATTATGAGGAATATCAGCTTAATCAGTTGATAAAATCATATACAAAGCCTTACATCTCTTTTGTTAACGGTATTGTTATGGGCGGAGGTGTTGGCATTTCGGTCCATGGTTCTTACAGAGTTGCGGGTGAAAACTACTCTTTTGCAATGCCAGAAACAGGTATTGGTTTATTTCCTGATGTTGGAGGAAGTTTTTTTCTTTCAAGATTGAAAAATAACATTGGTATGTATCTTGCCCTAACGGGAAGTCGAATTAAATCATCTGATGCAATTGAACTTGGCATTGCAGAATATTTCATCATGTCAAAAAACTATGATGATATATTGAAACAATTATCAGACGGCGCTACTCCTAACGAAGTCCTTTCAACATTTAATTCAGATAAAATTAATTCAGATCTAAAAAATAATTCTGGAAAAATTAATGAATTATTTTCTGGAAATAACCTTGAAAACATATTTGAAAAATTGGAAAATGATAATTCTGACTTTTCTCAAAAAAACCTAAGTTTATTAAAGTCAAAATCGCCAACTTCTCTAAAAATTACTTTTAGACAAATAAAAAATGGATCAGAATTAGATTTTGAAGACTGCATGAGGATGGAATATAGAATGGTTTCAAAAGTCATGGATGATCATGACTTTTATGAAGGAGTAAGGGCTCTTATAATTGAAAAAGATAATAACCCCATTTGGAAACCAGAAACCGTTGAAAAAATTTCTGATAAAGAAATCGATGAATTTTTTATACATACAGAAGATAATGAATTAAATTTTAATACGAGGTAGAGATGGCAAATGTAACTTTTATTGGCTTAGGAAATATGGGGCTTCCGATGGCTAAAAACCTTATTGAGGCTGGGCATTTAGTATACGGTTTCGATCTTTCTGAGGAACAAATGAGTCAATTTATTTCCGCTGGAGGCAGTAAAGAGGAAAACATACCTGATGCATTAAAGAAATCTGATACTGTAATAACGATGCTTCCATCTGGAAAACATGTCAAATCAATCTATATGGGCGAGGATGGCATCATAAAGAATGCTAGCGAAAACTTGTTGCTGATTGACTCATCTACAATAGATGTTGAAACTTCTCGTGAAGTTGAAAAAGACGCTAACAATAATAATCTGAAAATGCTTGATGCACCTGTATCAGGTGGTGTAACAGGTGCAGAAGCAGGGACATTAACTTTTATGGTTGGCGGAGACACTGAGGCCTTCAATAAAGCAAAAGAATTTTTAGATATTATGGGTGGAAATGTAATACATGCTGGACAAGCAGGAAATGGACAAGTAGCAAAGATTGCAAATAATATGCTTTTAGCAATATCAATGATTGGAACTTCAGAGGCTTTTAATCTTGCCAAAAATTTGGGTTTGGATGCTTCAACTTTTTTTGATATTGCATCTACTGCATCTGGACAGTGTTGGTCCATGACAAGCTATTGTCCAGTTCCAGGGCCAGTTCCAACCAGTCCGGCAAATAATGATTATAAACCTGGTTTCTCAGCTGCGTTAATGCTGAAAGATCTTAGACTATCTCAAGAAGCGTCTTCATTTTCTAATTCAAAAACGCCACTTGGTGAAAAGGCTACTGCTATATATGAAGAAATGGAAAAGAACGGAACTG
>CETH01056889.1_pt1 | contig 12406 bp, 15 predicted proteins | sample 361461 | NCBI WGS metagenome assembly CETH01 (sample SAMEA2622695, study PRJEB7988) | marine metagenome | isolation source: saline water (ENVO:00002010), including
ATTGAATCAATTGATATTGCTAATCCGTGGGTAATGGGTGGATTATTCGTAGGTGGGATGCTACCATTTCTATTTTCTTCAATGGCGATGGGTGCAGTAGGAAGAGCTGCCATGTCAATGATCGAAGAAGTTCGAAGACAATTTAATGATATACCTGAGCTTAAAGCAGCACTAAAAGTTCTTAATAAAGGAGATGAATCTACTTGGTCAGCTAAAGATAAACAAACATATGAGCTAGGGCTTGATAAAGCTGAACATGGTAAATGTGTTGAAATTTCTACACAGTCTGCTATTAGAGAAATGATGATGCCAGGACTATTGGCTGTTTTAACTCCTGTTTTAGTAGGCACATTTGCAGGAGCAGAAGCATTAGGCGGACTTTTAGCTGGAGTAACTGTTTGTGGTGTATTAATGGCAATTTTTCAATCTAATGCTGGTGGAGCATGGGATAATGCTAAAAAAATGATTGAAGAAGGTGTTGAAATAAATGGTCAAAATTTTGGTAAAGGATCTGCACCACATAAAGCAGCAGTTGTTGGAGATACAGTTGGTGATCCTTTTAAAGATACATCAGGACCATCTTTAAATATTTTAATCAAATTAATGTCAGTGGTATCATTAGTAATGGCACCATTTTTATTTTAAAAAATTTTATAAGGAGAAATTAGATGAATTATTATGAAGCTGTATATATTATTCATCCGGCCCTTCAAGAAGGCAGGTTAAATGATATTGTAAATAAATTTCATAAAAAACTAGAAGATGTTCAGGGTAAAGTTTTATATGTTACTAACTGGGGTAAGAAAAAACTTGCCTACCCAATTGATAAACAAAAATATGGTACTTATATTTTATGTCAATACACTCTAAATGGAGAAAATATAAAAAATATATCTCAAGAATTAGAGCTGAATCCAAATATATTAAGATACCTTATTACTAAAATTGATGAATCAAAAATATTAGAAGGGCCTACCACATTAGATATTGTAGAAAAAGATGATAATAATAAAAAAACATCTACCGCTAATACTGAAAACATACCTAATGAAGTAACAGATGTTGACTCACAAGAAACAAAAAAAGATGATAAATCAGAGTCTAATAATGAAGAGGTAGCGCCAACAACTGATAATGAATCATTAGAAGAAGCTACAAATGATGATGACAAGAATACTAATAGCGATGAATCATCAGAAGAAATTACAAATGATGATGACAAGAATACTAATAGCGATGAATCATCGGAAGAAACTACAAATGATGATGATAACAATACTGATAAGAAAGATTAGGAGAATAATCAAATGGCAATACTAGGAAATACAAGAATTTGTCCGTTTAAAGAAGATTCTGCATTAATTGATAAAATTGATTATAAAGAATATAAATTTTTAAGAAAATTTATTACAGAGCAAGGAAAAATTATTCCAGCTCATGTAACGGGTGTATCAGCAAAATATCAAAGATTAATTGCAATGGAAATAAAAAAAGCAAGAATTTTAGCGTTACTTCCATTCGCAGCTGATCCTAGATATAGTTAGGAGAAAAAATGAAAGTTATATTATTAAAAACTAATGAAAACCTTGGTGATATAGGTGAAATTGTAAATGTTAAATCTGGGTATGCTAGAAATTTTTTAATACCTAATAAAATTGCTTCAATAGCAACAAAAGAAAATATTGCATATTATACAAAATGGATTGAAAGTCAAAAAATAAAAGAGGCTAAATCAAGAGAAAACATCCAATTGCTTGCAAAACAATTAGATAAAATGACATTAAAGTTTTCTTTGAAAGCTGGGGAAAATGATAAATTATTTGGATCTGTAACTTCACAAATGATTTCTGAGGAAATTGAAAATTTAGGTTATTCTGTAGATAAAAAAGAAATTATTTTAGAAGATCCCTTAAAAGAAATAGGTAATCATTTTGTGCATGTTAACTTAGGTGAAGACTTAAAGCCAAAAATAAAAGTTAAAATTAAAGCAGAAAAATAAATTTCAAAAATTATCAATCAGTTTAATAATTTAGATAATTATTAAGTTTCTTTATATTTTAATACATGTTATACTATATAATATATATAGTCTGTTCATCCTTTATTTTTGCCAGTGAATTCTCTTTTGATACATTATGGGGACAATGTACTTTAGTTAATAAGTCCTCATTATCATCTAATAATATCAAAGAAACTATAGAGCAAGAAATACAAAACATGTATGAATCTTATGGTTCTATACCTTTAAATAATTTTTCTATATTAATAGATAATAATTATGTTCAATCATCTAAACACCCACATTGGAAATGGAGCCTTGGTATTACTTATAAAAACCCTGATAAAATTATTTTAAAAGATCCAGCAATATCAAAAATAAGTTTAAAAAAATTTAAAAAAGTAATAGCTCATGAGTTAAATCACATCATGCTTAATAGAACACAGCATTATCATACAATCCCTAGATGGTTTAAAGAAGGTTTCGCAATGAAAATAGCAGATGAAATTTCAATGTATCACAAATTAAAAATTGCATCTAATACTAATAAGCCATCATTATTTCACCTAACTAATTATTCTAGATTTCAAGGAATGAACAAAGAAGAATTTCATTTTGCATATGCGCTATCATCAGCTAGTATTTTATTGTTAGATAAAATTTATGGGAATCGTACTTCTGATAGAATTGCTATCTATCTAATAGATGGACTAACTTTTCAAAGATCATTTTATAACGCTACAGGGTTTCAAATTGAGAATTTTTATCAAAGGTTTTATAATGAAATTAAAAAGAATTTCTTTTGGTTTAAATTTATTAACTTACCAAAAAATTTATTTGCAATAATGCCATTAATACTTATTATTGGTTTTTATATGAAGTCCTATAGAAATAAACAAATTATTGAAAAATGGGAATTAGAAGAAGAATTAGAAAAAATAGACGATACCAATATAAATTAATTATTTTATTAAGTATTCCTTTACTTTTCGGACAAGCCGAATATCAAATAGCAACAATACCAAATAATGCATTTTCATTATCTACACATAATGGTTTTACATCTACAAATAAAAATTCACAATACTTAATTAGCTACGTTCAATACCCTGCTCAAATCAATTTATTAGATGTGAATTATAAAAAAATAAATATATCTATATTAGATTATGGATTATTTCAAAATCAAATTGACCAAACGATTCATAGCCAATTTTATTCATATGAAGGTTTTATTAAATATTATTTTGATAGAAAAAAATATAATCTATTTGTATTAGATATTTCGAATGGTGTAATAATTAGTAAAATTGAATCATATACTTCTTTAGTATTATTATCAAATTTTAACTTCAGCACTGCTATCCCAACATCTCATTTGAACTTAGGAATTAACTTTAAAAATGTAGGTCTTGTTCTAAAAGAGTATACTCAAATTAAACAAAAGCTCCCAACAATATCTCAGTTTTATTTTATAAAAGCAATTAATAAGAATATTCATTTAGGTTATCAATTAGACTATCTATTCCATACTAAAAATTATAATCATATTGCATTAGCTCAAATTAATATTAATGATTTGCTTCAAATGCGTTTTAGTCATTCCACAAATAGCCAAAAATTATTTTATAATAATAAACTAATCAATGGTCTTGCAATGGGGATATCAATCAAAACTCAAAAAAACACTTATTATGATTTTTCTATTTCTAACTTAGGTGCTGGAGGATTTATTTATGCTATTACAATGCAATTTTAAATAATTTTATATTTTTCTCCATAGAATTTAAATGCCTCTATTGCTTGCTTAAGCTGATTTCTTGAATGATTAGCGCTAATTTGTACTCTTATTCTTGCTTCTTTCTTTGGTACAACTGGATATGAAAATGCAATAACATATATACCTTTATTAAGCATATCCTCAGCTAATGTTTTAGCTATATGTGCATCATAAATCATAATTGGGATAATTGGATGCTCTCCTTCTTTAATATCAAATCCTAGCTTAACAATATTTTTTCTAAAATAATCTGTATTTGATATTAATTTTTTTCTTAAAGAGGCATCTTGAGATATTAAATTAATTGCTTTAAGAGATGTGTAGGCAATACTTGGTGCTAATGAATTGCTAAATAAATATGGTCTAGATCTCTGTCTTAAAATAGAAATTATTTCTTTGCTTGAAGATGTAAATCCACCAGATGCCCCCCCCAGTGCTTTTCCAAATGTGGAGGTTATAATATCTACTTTATCTAATACTCCATGAAAATCAGGAGAACCCTTCCCTTGAGGTCCTACAAATCCTGTTGCATGCGAATCATCAACATGCACAATGGCATTATATTTATCAGCTAAATCACAAATAATATCTAATTTTGCAATATATCCATCCATAGAAAAAACGCCATCAGTAGTAATGACTCTCTGTTTATATTTACTAGATTTTTTTAAAATATCTTCTAATTGATTCATATCAGAATTAGCATATCTTAATCGATCTGCCTTGCACAATCTAACTCCATCAATTATAGAGGCATGATTTAATTGATCTGAAATAATCACATCCTCTGAATCAAACAATGTTTCAAATAAACCACCATTTGCATCAAAACATGATGTGTATAATATTGAATCTTCTTTATCTAAAAATGTAGATATTTCTTTTTCTAGTTGATTATGTATTGTTTGTGTTCCACATATAAAACGCACTGAACTTAAGCCAAATCCAAATTTATCTATACCTTCTTTTGCTGCTTGTAATAATTGAGGATGGTTAGAAAGACCTAAATAGTTATTAGCGCAAAAATTTAATACTTTAAGATTATTTTCAATTAAAATTTCAGGGTTTTGTTTTGATAAAATAATTCTCTCTTCCTTATATAAACCTGAACGCTTAATATTTTTTATTTCTTTTTGTAATAATTTATTTATTGTTTTCATACATTCCTTTTAATGTTATACTTTTTATATAAATTAGGGATAAGATAATTGGAAAAAGCATTATTAAAATTATATAAAGCCTCCCAACCCCAATCATTTTTTGCTAATAAATCATCTACATCACTAGGCCAACTATCAACAATATTTTGTCTATCATTATCAATATTAAAATCAATATTAAAATTAGCATTATATTCTTTTATTTTATTTATTAGATCCTGCGCTGTTAGACTAAATGATGTAATATTATAAATATGTTGATTTAATTGATTTTTTCTAACATTCATTAATTTAATTATAGCTACAATAGCATCTGGCATTACTATAAATGGTAGCTTTGTTTCATCTTTAACAAAACAAGAATATTTATTGTTATTAATAGCAGCATGTATGATTTCTGAGGCATAGTCGCTTGTTCCACCAGATGGCATGGTTTCAGAACTAATAATGCCAGGGAATCGTATACATCTAAAATCAAAATTATTAATAGATTTTGCATAATTGATTCCATTTTTTTCACAAAGTAATTTTGATTGACCATAGACAGTATATGGATTATCACAATATTGATTTTCATTTATCTTATCAATAGTATTATTACCTATTAAATTATAAATAGCAATAGAGCTAGGGAAAAAAAATTTAAGTGGCTGATTATACTTCTTAATTTGATATAAGGATAAATTATATAAATTATTAGTTCCATTAACATTTACATCATGAGCTAACTGTGGGTTTTGTTCAGCCTTAGTGCTTAATACTGCCGCTAAATGATAAATTTCATCAATTTGATATTGATTATTAATTTCATCTAGTAAATCATTATCTAAAATACTGCCAACAATATGCCTATGATTAGCATAACTACTAGAAATTTTATTAAGATCTATAGTAATCACATGTTCTTTGGAAAATTCTTTCATAAGAGCTTGTCCAATTTCTCCACATGCGCCTGTAATTAATTTTACTTTCTTTTGCATATTATTAAATAAATTTAGGAATATTTATTATGGCTAATTTAAAAATTATATACATATTATTAATTTCTTTGTTTATACATTGCTCAAAAGAGGGTGATGATATTTCAGGTAATAATTATCAATTATTATATAAAAATGAATCAAATTTTAAAGGATCTAATACAACTTTAGATATTATAACGTGGAATATTGAAAATTTTCCTTTAAATAACACAACGCCAATATATATTGAAGAAATCATAGATTCACTAAATGTTGACATTATCGCTATGCAAGAGATAAAGGGAGTAGATGATTTTAATAATATGGTTAATTCTTTAGCAAATCAAAATTGGATTGGATTTAGATCTGGTAATGATGAAGGTAGTTATGATGACAATTATCAAGAACTTGCATATTTAATTAATACTTCCTTTATTTCTATTAATAATAATCCATACACAATTTTAAATAACTACGACTACTATTTTGCATATAGGGAACCCTTTATATTAGAATTTACATTCCAAAATATGCCGTTTATACTAATTAATAACCATTATAAATGCTGTGGTGATGGAAATTTAAATATTGATGATAATGGAGATCAAGAAACAAGAAGATACAATGCTAATAATTTATTAAAAAATTATGTAGATACTAATTTCCCAAATACAAATGTAATTATTGTTGGTGATTTTAATGATGAATTAACTGATAAACAAGAGGACAATGTTTTTCAACAATTTTTAAATGATGGGACTAATTATCATTTCGCAGATTTTTCTATTGCAAATGGTCCTATTTACAATTGGTCATTTCCTAATTGGCCTTCACATTTAGACCATATTTTAATTACAAATGAACTATTTAATAATGTGGAAGATATTCAAACTATACTATTAAAGGATAATGACTATTATACATATCCAGGTGTTTATGAAAATAATATTTCAGACCATCGACCTGTAGGAATTAAATTTTTATTTGAACCATAAATTAATGGTATTTATAAAAAATTTTATATCTTCTCTATGTGTAAGATAATTCTTCACTTCATTATAATTAACCCACTTTGCAAAAGGATTATTTGGATCAATAGGTTTTAAAATTTTTTGATTTGAAGTAAATAAATATATTGAAATAGTTTTTAGTTCAGATAAATCATCATTCCCATCAAGACCTATTCTATAACGATTATATGATCCTAATTCCTTAATAAATTCAAGATCTATAATACCTGTTTCCTCATATATCTCTCGTTTTGCAGCATCTAATGCGTTTTCGCCCGGATCTATATGTCCTTTGGGTAGTGACCATGAATCATGATTTTGATTTACTATTGCAACTTGATTACAATCATTGACAACAATACCACCTGCACACTTCACTTGTTTAGTTTTATGCTTTTTCATTATAAAGAATATATTCTATAATTTGTTTAGCAATTTTTAATTTTGTATTCATTAAGAGCTCTTTACTTTTGCCATCTTTAGAATATATATATACATGATTCGTATCATGATTAAAGCCAGCACCCTCCTCATTAGCATAATTAAGTATTATGTAATCAGATTTTTTAGCTTTCATTTTATCAATTGCATTTTTTTCTCCGTTTTGAGTTTCTAAAGAAAAAGCTATTTTAATTCCCGTATGTTGCGAAATAGTTTCTGCCATAATATCTACTGTTTTATTAAGCTCTAAATTTTGTTTTTTATTTTTACTTTTAATTTTTTCTTTAGAATACTTGGTAGGAGAATAATCAGATACTGCTGCAGCCATAAAAATTAAATCAAACTTAGATGATGATAATTCTTGATCAATGGCCTTATTCATATCATCGGCAGTGTTAATATTAATTTGATTAATGCCAGAAACATTTTGAATAGAAACTGGCCCTGATACTAACGTAACATTACCTCCATATTCTTTTGCAGCTTTAGCAATTGCATATCCCATTTTACCACTAGATCTATTTGTAATAAATCGAACGGGATCAATAGGCTCTTGTGTTGGTCCAGCAGCAATCAAAATTTTTTTATTTTCTAAGATTAATTCTTGAGTAAATAATTTTCTTATTGAATTCATAATTATATTTAAGTTAGCTAATCTACCTTTGCCTTTATGCAAACTTGCTAACTCTCCTTCTTCAGGCTCAATAACTATATGCTTTCTTTCTTTAAGTATAGAGACTGCATTTATCGTCCCTTCATTATTCCACATTCTAAAATTCATTGCTGGTGCAAATAAAATAGGAACATCGCAAATTGATAAGGTTGTAGATACAATTTCATCAGCAACACCGTTTGCAGCTTTACATAATATATTTGCTGTTGCTGGTACAACCAAAATAGCATCGATATTAAATGAAAGATTAACATGATCCATTCCACCTTTTGGATTGTCAGGAAATAAATTTGTTAATACCTCATTATTTGATAGGGCTGCAAATGTAGCTACTCCAACAAATTCTTCTGCTGATTTACTCATCATCACCTGAACATTAGCTTCCTCTTTCCGCAATAGACGTAATATCTCGCACGCTTTATAAGCAGCGATGGACCCTGTAACACAAAGTAATATATTTTTATTTTTTAATATATTCATTTTTTTATACAAATCATTAAGCCATCTCGTATAGGTAATAATACATTAAAAACTCTACTATCATTATTAATAATTGTCCCAAGATCACTTAAAGTCTGAGATTCAAGATCTTTAGGATTTATAACGCTTCCACCCCAAAGCATATTATCTAATACAATAACTCCTCCAAGTCTTAATAATTGCATAGATCGGTTATAATATTCTATATAATTTTTTTTATCTGCATCAATAAAGATTAAATCAAAAGAATTAACTTTAAAAGTTTCTAAACTTTTTAATGCTTCTCCTGAATGTATATAAATTTTATTTTTATGCTTTGATCGATTAAAAAATTTAGATGCATTCTTTACATGCCTATCCATTACTTCACAAGTATGAATTTCGCCAGAATCTGGTAAATCTTGTGCCATGAATAATGAACTATATCCTGTAAACATTCCTATTTCTAAAATCTTTTGTGCATTAATCATTTTTATTATTGATACCAAAGTATTACATACGATAGAATCAGAAATCATTTGTGGTGCAGGCTCATTATTATACGTAAATGATTTAAGCTCTGCTAATAACTCTGTTTCGGGATTAGAATGCTCAATACAATATTTTTCTAATTCATTTATCATTAATTATTTTTAATAATTCTCCATTTTGATATAAATTTTGTAGCTCAACATAGCCACCTATAAATTTACCATTAATACAAATTTGCGGTACTGTATGGCCTCCAGATAAATCCTGAAGATCTAATCTAGAAATATTTTTTTCTTCAATATTAATTTCTTCAAAAGCTAAATTTAGCTTTAATAATAAGTTTTTTGCTGCATTGCAATATGAACACCAATTAGATGTATAAATTTGAATCACTATTTTTATCTCTTAAAATTAATTTTTAATTTACAATATTAATATTCTTTTAATTTAATGAAAAAAAGGTAAAAAATGTATTTAAACATAGGTGAAAAAGCTCCCAATTTTAGCGTAAAAAATTTTAATGACGAAACAGTTACATTAGATGATTTAATAAATTCTGAATTTATCCTTTGGTTTTTTCCCAAAGCAAGTACTCCTGGATGAACTGTACAGGGGTGTGGATTCCGTGATGAATTCAAAAGATTTGAAGAAAATAATATAAAAATTATTGGTGTATCAGCTGATTCTCCATCAACTCAAAAAAAGTTTGTTGAAAAATATAATTTCCCATTTGAAATGCTATGTGATCCGCCTAAAGATATGTTAAAATCCTATAAAGCTTGGGGATTGAAAAAATTTATGGGTAAAGAATATAAAGGAATTCATCGTATTTCTTATTTAATTAAGGATGGTGTGATTAAATATGTTTTTGATAAAGTAAAAACAAAAACACATGCCGTTGATGTTTTAAATGAAGCAACTTAAAGAAATTCCCTTTTATTATTATATTCTTCTTTTAGCAACAACAGCTATTGCAGTTGGCGTTGAATGGGACATATCATGGCACTCATCTATTGGGAGAGATAAATTACTATCACCTCCTCATGTTGTTGTTTACATAGGCGGAATTATATGTGGTTTGATTTGCTCGTTTATTGTTTTTCAACAAACATTTTTTCTTAAAACAAATAAAGGCGTAAAATTTTGGGGATTTAAAGCTCCTCTAGCTTGTTGGATATGTATTTGGGGAATGATTGCAATGCTAACATCTGCACCCTTTGATGATTGGTGGCACAATGCATACGGACTAGATGTTCAAATCATTAGTCCTCCACATATTGTTCTTGCTATAGGTATTTTTTCGGTTATTTTGGGTAGCTGTTTATTAATATTAGCTCAAAAAAATAATTTTCCTGAAAAAAATATCTATGAGATTCTATATCTTTACGCTGCAAGCTTAATATTAATACAACTATCAATTGTCTTGACTGAATATAGCTTTGCAAATAAACAACATTCATATGAGTTCTATAAATTTTCTTCTATTGTATATGGGTTTTTAATTATAGCTTTTAAATTCCCATCTAAATACAAATATTCTGCAACTTTTATAGCTACTTTTTATATGCTTCATAGAATGCTTGTAGTATGGATTTTACCTTTATTTAAAGCTGAGCCAATGCTTGCTCCAATTTATCGTGATATTGATTATTTTGTAGCGCCTTATTTTCCAGTGATTTTAATTGTACCAGCATTAATAGTAGATATTCTGCATGAAAAAATTAAATCGCTTCATAAAGCATATCAATCTATCATTATGTCAATATGTGTTTGTGCTTCAATTTTTATCGTGCAATGGTATTTTTCTATATTTTTATTAAGTGGATATGCGGAAAATTGGTTTTTTAGATCTGGACAAAATATTCCTTATTTTATCCCTATTGGACCATGGGAAGGTGAATTTTTTGAATTTGATTTCACTCCCTATGGTAGAAAAATTACTCTTGGTGTGATGTCTCCATTAAATTTTTTATTTATTTGTTTATATACAACAATATCCATTTATATTGCATATGGATTTAGTAATTGGCTAAAAAAAATTAAACGATAAAATGAATATTATTGTTTTTATTATTCTATTATTGAATTCAATATATTCAGATATTGGCCATTATAATTTTACATATGAGGGGCAAGCATTTAACCAAACTATTAGAGGTCTAGTTAAACCTCCAGGAGTAGTTCCTGGTATTGCAAATATAACAATCAATACCTTCAATCAATCTATTGATTCAATTAAAATACAACCTGTGAAATGGCATGGTAAAATTTCTAGTCATCCTCATATAAAAGCTGGTCCGCAGGGCGCACCGCCTTCCGAGTTGATGAGAAAAATAGAAGATACTGAAAGTTTTTTTGAAGGTGAATTATGGCTAATGGATTTTGGTGCATATAATATTAATATAGAACTTTTTAAAAATAACCAAAGTGAAATAATTAATATCCCTATTAATTCTATTGCTACAGAAATTAAACCAATGACTTTTCAAGTCTCATTAATATTATTTTGTTTAATGTTACTTTTGCTATTTGGTGCTACAAATATTATTACTATTGCATACCGAGAAAGTACAATACCATATAATCAAAAAATAAATCCTGAAAAAATAACAGCTTCTAAGCTTGTTAGGCTATGTAGTTTTATTATATTGCTTTTTATACTATATGCAGGTAATAAGTGGTGGAATGATACTGAAATTGCTTATAGAGAAAACTTATATGTACCAATGGAAAATAATGTGAAATTAATTGCGAATGGAGAACAAAATATTTTACAGATATTTTTTACTGATGAACTATGGCTAAGCGGTATGATCCCAGACTTAATGCCTGATCATGGTAAAATTATGCACTTATATTTAATTCATGAAAATTATTCTCAGCTTTGTCATTTACATCCAAAAAGAAATAAAAAAAATAAAAATTTATTTGAAGTTGTTTTACCTGATATAGAACAGGGGATATATTATTTATATATGGATATCACGCTAGAATCAGGATTTTCATCAACACTCACTAATAAAATAAATTATGTAAAAAGTAATATAAAGCAACTTGAATACAATAATTTGAATTCTGATCAAGATGACTCATATATCTCTAATAATTTTAAACATCAATTGGATTGGTTGAATAAAAAAAACATTTTTAATATAAATGAAAATATTGATTTAACTTTTCAAACACAAACATTAGATGGAAAACCATCTAAAATTGAACCATATATTCAAATGGGGGGACACGGTGCAATCCTAAAAAACGATCACTCAGTATTTATTCATATACATCCTATTGGTACCATTTCAATGGCGTCTCAGGAATTATATAATCAAAATGATGAAATAGAAAATACTGGAATATGCTATTTTGGTACTACAGGTGATTCGCTCAAAACATATTTTAAAAAACAAAATTCAATTGTGAATTTCCC
>CETH01184508.1_pt1 | contig 12394 bp, 10 predicted proteins | sample 361461 | NCBI WGS metagenome assembly CETH01 (sample SAMEA2622695, study PRJEB7988) | marine metagenome | isolation source: saline water (ENVO:00002010), including
GGCATTTCAATTGGCGCCATAACTATTCTATGAATAAAACCAGTTGTTGCTGACAAACCAATCTCAGTAAATGATGGAACATTGGCAATTTGTCTTTCTTGCCCAGCAGTGGCAAGAATCCTTATTCTTCCTGACTTAACATCTTCAGCTACAGTAGCTGGAAAAGCCATAGAAATATCAACATCTCCCGACAGAAGTGCTGCTTTAGCTGGACCGCCACCTCTATAAGGAATCATCCTAAATCTAAGATCTAAGTTTTGCATTATCTCCCATTCTGGAACAAATAATGCTGCCCAAAGACCGCTATGGGAAATTCTTAATTTACCAGGTCGAAGCTTTGCATCACTCTCAACATCATCCCATGTTTTATAAGGCCCATCTCCTCTAACAATAATTGCAATCTGTCCATAATTTATTCTAGCAACCGGAACTAAATCCTCATTAGTATCATAATGATCATTAGGGAAGGTAAACTGATGTAGTTGGTCACGATAATTATCTGTAAAAACTAAAGTATAGCCATCTGGTACTGATCTAATTGCCTCCAAAGTACCCTTCTGACCAGCCTGTCCAGGAACTAACTTTATTAACATTTGCTGGCCTAAATAATCAGAGAGGTAACTAGTAAAAACTCTAGCAGTTAAATCATTAGAACCGCCAGCTGCATAAGGTGTAATTAAAGTTATTGGTTTCTCTGGGTAATCAGCATTTAAAGAACCAACAAAAAAATTACTCAAAAAAAATAAAAGAATAGGGCATAACTTAAAAAAATATTTAAAACTAATTTTCATTAATTTGATGCCCTCTTTCTAAATCGATTCATCCTAATTCCTAAAAAAGTACCTATTAATGGAGTTAAAATCAATATTATAGTCATACCAATTCTTTCATTTAATGCAAAGCTGATCCAATCACTTCCTGCTAGAGCTAAAGTTTGTCCAAAAGTATATTCTAGTTCTCTCCCTAGAATAAATCCCATAACCATAGGAGCAACATCAAATTTAGATTCCCTAGCTGCTATCCCTACTAAGCCGAACAATATCAAAGTTAATATATCGAAAGGATTAGACCTCGCTAAATAAGTTCCTGCAAAAGCAAGCATTATAGTAATAGGAATTAAAAGTGATTTTTTTATTGTTACAATTCGTGCAAAAAATGGAATAGTAATATAGCCAATCATTAAAAATAAAAAATTAGCTAAAACCATTGCAATTAATATAGCGAAAACTATATCTCCACTTGATTCTAATAAAGTTGGACCAGGTCTTAGTCCTTGCATCATAAAGGCACCTAGCAATAAAGCAGTTACAGCATCTCCTGGTATTCCCAGAGTTAATAAAGGGACCATAGTTGGTCCATTAACTGCATTATTTGCTGCCTCAGCAGCTGCAACTCCATTGAGCTCTCCTTTACCAAACTTCTCAGGTTGGCTTGACGAATTCTTAGCAGCAATATATCCCATCATTGCAGCTATTGGTTGGCCGAGACCAGGAATGATTCCTATACCAGTACCAATAAAAGTAGACCTAAAGATTGTTTTAAGAGATTTTTTTAATTCATTTAATCCAAGTTTATCGCCAATAAATTTTGATACCTTCTCTCTTGATATATCGCCTTCTTTAGCAGCACCAAAAATTTCAGGCAACGCAAAAAGACCAATTAATATTGGAATTAAATGAAAACCGTCATAAAGTTCTGAAGTGCCAAAAGTATATCTTGGCATTGAAGAAAATGGATCTGCTCCTATAAAGCCAACCCATATCCCTATACCAAGCATTATCAATCCCTTTATAACTGGACCAGTAGCAGTAACAGCAATAATAACTAAGCTTAAAAACATTACTGATGCTATTTCAGGTGGGCCAAAGCTTAGAACTAAAGCAGCAACTGGGATAATCATAAAAAGAGTAAAAAGATCGCTAAAAAGATCTGATATCGCTGAAGCAAATAGACTCATTTCTAACGCTTTTCTAGGTTGGCCCTTTCTAGTTAATGCATATCCATCTTGGACTGTGGCTATCGAAGCTCCAGTACCCGGCATAGAAATTAATATAGCTGGAACACTACCTCCATATATACCTCCTTTATATACTCCTATTAAAAAAGGAATACCTATTAAGGGATCGCCTACAATAAAAGATATTGGTACTAGTACCGACATACCCATAGATGTTGTGAAACCAGGTAGAGAACCCATAAGCATACCTAATAACAGGCCTCCGCTTATCCAAATAAAAGTATCAATCCTTAGTGCTAATTCTAACCCTGTAATTAAATTCTCAATCATATCTATACTGTAGGTAGATTTTGTAAAATGGGGTTAAGCAATTTTTGTATAAAGTCTATTTCTGGTAGCTGGGTCCTTAATACATGTGTAACCAATATATAAAAAGTTATAGGAATAAAAATACTCATTATAATAATTTGAAATATATTTCTATTGCCTAATAAAATTGACGTAAAAGACATTAAAATAAACATAGTTATTATAAATCCTAACTTAGTTAAGACTAATGCTGAAATAATAGTTAAAATAATAAATAATGTTTGTCTTAAAAGCTTAGAATCTTCTTCTTTGATCTTTTGATTGGCTGACTGAAATTTAGAATTGTTTGATAACTCTATATATAAAAAAATAGAAGATACTATAGAAACTAAAATAAGGATAAGGTTAGGGAACACTCTTGGGTTCATAGCAAGAATATCTTCTCCAAGAAAAATAGGAGTTAAATCTATAAGAGAATTTCTAAAAAATAGAGCCGTTATAGCCATAAATAAAACAATGGCTGTAAAAATTATATCAGCACGAAATTTAAACATCCAACTTCAAAAAAATTAAATGATTATGCAACTGCTGTAGATAAATTTAGCTTATTAAGAGGTAGGTCAACTGCCTTATTTGATTCATCTGATAAATCTGCAGCCATATAAACTTCCATTACTCCTTTAGCATGTTCAGCTGATACCATGACAGGGCGATCAAAACATACTGCCTCTAAATAATGTATAGTCTCATTATGCATTGGACCAGCAAATACATGGCCAAGTGGCTCACCAGGCATTGAAGACATGGGTAGCTGTATCCCATTATCTAAAGAATTAAAAATTACATCTCTATGAGTATCATCTACAACAAGCATTCCGTCCGTACCTAAAACCTCTACCCATGTTCCTGAATAATTTGGGTAACCTGGGGGCATATTCCATCCTGCACCAATGCTCAGAACAACTCCATTATCCATAGTAATAAGTATCCATTGGGAATCAGCTGAACCAGTTACCTCTTGCATAGCTCCGAAAGCGCTTTGAGAATAGACACGGACAGGCTTAGCTGGCTCCATACACCATAGAACAAAATCTAAATCATGAGTTGCTTCCATAGCAGCTGGCGATAACTTAACCCTACTACTGATTTTTTTACCTAGGCCTCTTGTTATATGCCTACTTACTAATGCTGAAACCGGTCTCCCAATCTTATTTTCATCAATACATTTCTTTATATAAGCAAATTTTGGATTAAATCTTTGAGAATACCCAATAGCAAATTTTAATTTATTCTTTGAGCTAATTTCTATCAGCTCATCAGCTTCATCCAAGGTTAATGCTAAAGGTTTCTCAAGAAAAACATGCTTTCCTGACTCTAAAGATTCCTTGGCCATTGGGTAATGGGTTGTTTCTGGTGTAGCTGAAATTATTATTGTATCTAAGTTCTTATTAGAAATAAGCTCTTTATAATCTACTGTTGAGTATGTTGGGTGTACCTCTTTTTTAACCTCTTCTAGTCTATCCTGATTTATTTCAGCTATATGCAATTCATTAACTATTGGGCTTGACGAGCAACTATTAGCTCTTATACCGCCACACCAACCAGTGCCTATAATACCTACATTAATTTTACCCATAACAAATCTACTCCAAAAATCTCATAATTTAGTTCAATAATAATTCTATCCTAATACACCTACAAGAGTAAATTTGGCAACCATAAAGACAAATTTGGAAAAAGCATTATTAATGAAGCAATTAAAAGTATCATAAGCCAATATGGAATTGAGCCTTTAAAAATATCAGATAATGTCACGTCAGGATCAGGCACTGAGGCCTTTACAGTAAACACTAATAAGCCCATTGGAGGGGTCAACAAGCCTGCTTCAATAACCAATATTCCATAGATTGCAAAAACAATCTCATTAATGCCGGCAGTAGCAGCAATAGGCACAAAGATAGGGACAGTTAATAAAATAATAGAAATTGAATCTACTAATGCACCCAAAAGCAACCAGATAACGGTCATAATAATTATTACCATTAATACAGATAAGCCAGTATCTAAAAAAAGAGTCTGTAACATATTTATACCGCCACTAACTGCAAGTAGTTTTGCATACATGGAGCCAGCAATCAGAAGAAACATTATTGGAGCAGTTGATCTCCCGGCATTAAAAATAGCTTCTTTGAATGCTTGGAATCTCATCCCTTTTATAAAACCAAGTATAATGCTGCCAAGAACTCCAAAGCCTGCTGCCTCTGTTGGTGTAAAAACTCCTAACCAAATTCCTCCTAAAACTAAAACTATGAGAGAAAAAATTCCTATGGCGCTTACTATTCCTGAATCTTTTGAAGACTGATTATCAAAAGAAAGCTTAGAATCTATTATAGGAGCTATAGACGGGTTTCTTATTGCCATAAATACGCAATATAATATAAAGGTTAGTCCTAATAACAAACCTGGGACTACTCCAGCAAAAAATAAAGCCCCTACCGAAGCTTCGGTCAGTATAGCCCAAACAATTAATAAAATACTTGGAGGAATAAGCATACCTAAACATCCACAACCAGTTATTACTCCAAGTGCATATGATTTATCGTATCCTGCTTTTCTCATCTCGGGGTAAGCTATTCGACTAAAAGTTGCAGCTGCAGCTATTGATACTCCTGACACAGCAGCAAAGGCTGCATTACCGATTACAGTTGCTGCAGCTAACCTTCCAGGAAGGCGTTTTAAGGCCTTATCACAAGTTAAATAAAGATCATTTGCTGCACCAGAACGACTTATGATTTCTCCCATCAACATAAATAGTGGAATTACTGCTAAAGTGTTACTCCTAATAGAATCATACGCAGTAGAGCCAAGTACTGACAAAGCTATACTTAAATCTCCATAACTCAAGTAAACTCCAATTACACTTGCAATTCCCAAAGAAATACCAATATGTATACCTAAAATCACAAATATAAATAGCATTGCTAAAGAATAAAAAACTACTTCGGGTCCCATAATATTTCTCTAATATATAAATTAATAACTACGCTTCTTGATTGTTAAATTTTGGCTTGCCAGAACAATCAAGATATAAAATATGTAAATAAACAAAGGCAGAAAATAAAGAAGTCAAAACCACTAAAAATCTAATTGGATATGTTGGAACCCTAAGTGCTCCCTCCCCTTCGTATTCACTTACACCTAAAGCTTCAATAGCTGGGCCCCAAGCGCTTAAAGCAGTTCCAATAAAAAATATGAAGCCAAAAATATTAGCTATAGATCTTAATATTTTTTTCCAATCATCTCCAACAGAACCCAAAAGCAGAGTTGTACGAATCATTCCATCATTATAAATAGCGAATGGTAGTTGCAAAAAAGTTATAGCTACCACTGAATTTTTAATTATCTCAGTAGCACCAAGAAGAGGAAGGCTAAAAAAATATCTGCCCATAACATCTATAAAAATAACTAAGGCTAAAACAATTACCCAAAAAGCAGAAATTATATGTATAGTTCTTGTAATTTTTTCTGTCATTATTTTATTTAAACATCTACCCATTTTTTTGATTTAACAGATTGAGCAATTGCTTCAAGAACGGCAACATTCTCTACTCGCTGCTCATTGGTAAATCTATATAGCTTATTATTAATAACTGCATCAGCCCATTCTTCTAAATTAGCTCTAACTGGATCTTTAGCGCCAAATGTCTTTGAATGTTGCTTTCCATCCATACCACATGTTATTAAATGCGTTTTACCTCCATGTTGTGGATGTGAATCATCTCTTGCTTCAATCCACATTTTACTTCCAAAAACCGTAAATCTGCCATAATAAGGGGTAGCTGAAATAGCGCCCAAAAAGCCTGTGGCTCCGTTTTTAAATTTTAGTTCCACATTGACAATATCACCTGTGGGTAAATCAAGAACTCTCTGAGCTGATTGAGCAGCAAGAGATTCAATCGGTCCAAACATTGAAATAAAAAGATCAGTTAAATGAACTCCCATGCCAGTCATACCAGCTGCTGGCGCTTCTTCGTGAGATCCTCTCCAATTATCTGACTCTACAGATGCAAAAATACTATGAGAAAAATTAGCCTCGACATGCATTTTCTCACCCATCTCTCCAGAAGATACTATTTTATGTATTTCTTCCATAGTTGGTTCAAACCTTCTTTCATGACCAACACCCATAATAATTTTTGCTTTATCAGCAGCATCTACCATTCTCTTAACACTTGCTTTTGATAGAGAAAGGGGTTTCTCACAAAAAATTTGCTTCTTTTGTTTAATTGCTTGTAAAAATTGTTCTTCATGCTGTGAATGAGGGGTGCACAAAATAACTGCATCTATATCAGGATCCTTAAGAGCATCTTCATAGCTACTCACAAGTGGGATTTTTTTTTGATCTGAAAAGTCTTTATGTTTTTCTGGTGTTCTTGCAGTGAGCTTAGTAATTTTAATTTTATCACTGCCATCTATAGCCTCAACCATATGCCTACCCCACCAACCAAGACCTATCATCGCTGCTCTTAACATCTCACCTCCATTATTTATTCAATTTCATAATTAACTGGCCACTCAAAACCACTGTTTGTAACTTCCTCAATATACGAAATAAGGATCTCGCTTCCTGGCATACCTCGTGAATTTGCCTCTATTGCCATCTCATTTGGAAAATTAATTAATGATTCTGCCCATTGAGTCCTTACCTCATTGGATAGCTCTCTCACTTCTGCGCCTGCTAATCTTAAATTCTCTAAACCTTCAGCCTGCCTAATATCTAGTTCGATAGCTGCTATAGATTCATATTCCAGTCCTACCGCTCTTATTATAGATTGAACATTTTCAGGTAAGCGATCTAAGCTCTTAACATTCATTGTCATAATTGCAGCACCTCCCATTGCACCAAATCCTATTAATGTATAGTAAGGTGAAGGTTCATGAAGCTTATAAGCAAAATAAGATGATGGATACATTAACCATCCAGAATAAACACCGGTCTGTAAAGACATGTAAGCATCTGGTAATGCTGATTGAACTGGTATAACTCCAGCAAATTCAAGCCAAGGTAAATTTGGTCCAGCTCCAGCTATTTTTACACCACGCAAATCATCTACTGTATCCCAGGGGACGCTTGAACCAAGATGATAGTTATCAAAGCCATTAATTCCTAACAAGTATTGTCCATAAGATTCTACAAGTTGCTCCTTAAGCCAAGGATTATTATCATAAATAGCTCTGCTAATCCTTACTCCCTCTTGAGCATTTTGGGGTCCAAAAGGAACAAAATACTGAAAGTTATGGAGAAAAAGTTTTGCTGGTTCAAAACAAGTACAAAAAGCACCGATATCTAAAATTCCTATCTGAATTGCTTCTAGAGTTTCAACCACTGATGCAATAGATCCACCATATCCCTCAATAACTCGCAATTCATGTTCTGTTTCTTCAGCAACACGTCTTATTATCTCCGGAACAAAATAATCACGTATAACAGTTGAATATACTGTTGGTCCTGCTGGATGACCTGTGCCTACTCTTAAAGTGAATGTTTCAGAAAAAGCAAAACTATTTAATAAAAAATATAAGAGTGAAGTTTTAAAAAAATATCTAAAAAACATTGTATCCTACAAAAAACTTTATGGAGTAAGAGGGACTTCTGGCCTTGCTGGTCTAGCCGGCTCATTAGTATATAGCTCTGTAATCTTCCCTCTAGGTGTTAAATCTTTTCCTTCAAGTCCAGCATACTCAGGAGTGTATCTGGCACATTTAAAAAAAGCACTAAAAAAAGTTCCGGTATCAGCTGTCATAGTTTCATAAATACCATAATTACCCTGAGTTCGATCTCCTACAGGACTGATATATTCCCAAACTACTTCACCAGCAGAAGTAACTTCGAAAATATGTCCGTGAGGGCCAGAGCAAACCAATGTATTTCCATTTGGAAGTCTTTGAGTACCAGAAATATATTGGCCATAAAAGGCATTAGGAATTGGCGGAACATAACTCCAAACAATTTGATTAGATAATTGAGAAATCGTGTCTCTACTCATTCCCATTCCAGGCGGTCTAGAGGGTGTATGTCCTGCCAACATCTCTGGTACATAATTTCCCTCTGACATTGGCCCATCATATGGATTAATCTCTCTTATTGAAGAATAAACTTGGCTTAGCCTTCTTGTGCCATTATCAAAGATTAAAAAATTTCCAGCTCCATCTAGCTCACTGAAACCAGTTCCTATTTCTCTATCTCTAATCCATTGTATGTCATGTGTAAAAAATAGCTGTTGGTGGCCATTAGTACTACTGCTACCTTCATTAAGAGATGAAGGGCAATCACCTGCATCATATATACAAGGATTGCCCCATCGAAATAAGAAATCTCCTTTATCACTAGCTGCTAATTCTCTACTTTGCTCAAGATCACCGGGGATGAAAGTATTACCATGATCAATAACATAAAATTCACTATGAGTAGAATTATTTATAACTATCTGATCAAGCTCATAGTTATAGTCTAAACTATTTGCATGAATCCAATCACCACTTACAGGTAGACCAGAAAAATAAATATCAAGCTTGTCAGGATTTTCACTAACAATTCCATAATTTGGTAAATTAGCATCACGTTCCTGAACTATATGATCACTTATATTCCATTCCCAAATAATGTTCCCATCAAGATCAACTTCAATTAACCCATCGGGTCTAGAAGAGTAATTATTATTCAAAGCTGGATCTAATCCCAATGCTATAGATTCTTCATGGCTTATATCTCTTGAAGCTATATATAATAAGGTATTCTGTTCAAGCTTTGGATTCCATATCATCCTGAAATCATGATGGCCTCGATACCCAGGGCGTTCATCAAAATATTCCCAAACAACTTCTCCATCCCAATCTACTAGCTGGTATGTAGCACCAGGAGGTGGCCCACTTCTATGCCGACTACGATCTATTACTCCACGAAGTAATAGCCCATTTTCTAACAATCTTGCATGCTTTTCTATTTGCTCTTGGCCAGGTGCGCCAAAGCCATCTGGATATGGCCAAGAATGAACAACCTGTCCATGCATATCAATTAAATAGGTATTTTTACCTCGAAAGGGGCTAAAAATTGTATATCCCTGGTAAGCCTTAGAAGGATTATGTTGTATCAGCTCAGTTGGTCCCTGAAAAGCTTCATATGCATAAACAGTGAATACTGAGCAAACTGCTAAAAATAAAGAAAGAAATATATTCTTGTGCATAATCCTAGTTCCCCTTAAGGTATTAACTAAAGTATCTTATTTCAAATTATATCGAAAGCATAACATAATAATCTACAAACAAACTACGGGAATACTTAAATGAAAATAATTATATATATATCTGTAATTTCTGCTTTATTTATTTGCGGCCCTTCTTTTGCTCAAGATAGTAATGCTTGTAGCAATGACTCCTATATTGCTTTAATAAATGGAAAAATCTATCTAATGGATGAAAATGACTCCACGATATCATCTATATTAATTCAAAATAATAAAGTTGTTGCTCTAGAGCCAAACATTAAAGAATATAAAAATTGTATCCAAATAATAGATCTAAACAATAGAGTAGTAATACCAGGTTTAATTGATAACCATATTCACTATATCAGAATTGCAAACCGTCCAGGCTATGACCTAAGGGCCTTAGAAGTTACATTTAATATTAACGAGGCATTGTCAGTTATTGAAGCAAAAACTAAAAAGGTCCCTAAAGGAAAAATGATAACCACCATTGGAGGTATTCGGAGAACGCAATGGGCTGAAAAACGATTCCCATCTCTCTCTGAGTTAGATGCTATATCTCCAGACCATCCCGTTTACTTATCTGAAAGAGGTGCAGGGCCAGGACAAACAAACTCATTGGCAAAAAATATGCTTCAAGAACTAGGTATAGATGTAAAAGAAGATGGTTCTATATCTAATGGAAGTGAAACCGCAAAGGCTTATGATGTATTGGCATCTTCATTAACCAACGAAGATAGAAAAAGACAAATGAAAGATGTTTCTAATTATGCATTGTCTGTTGGATTAACAACAGTCATGGATATGTCGGGAACTGTTCCAGGAGTTGGTTTTATTGATCAAACTAATGGATATGACTTTTTTTTGGAGATGGTTAGAAATAATAATCATAAACTTCGAACTAGAATTTTTTTTCCAGGCCTAGATCAAGATGAAGAACTAGTTCAGCTTTCAGGATATTTAGATAATAAATGGCCAAATTATGGGCCAGATATGGCAAAAATTATCGGCATTGGAGAATGGTCTGTTGGTAGAAACTTATTTAATCAACAACCACTTGGTGAAATAGCTATTGATGCTCAAAGAAAGATTGCTGAACGAGGATGGCCATATCATCAACACTTGCATTCAATCGAAGAAATATCTGCTCATTTAGATGTTTGGGAAGATCTAAATAAAAAATATAATCTTTCAGAAATGAGATGGACACCTGGACATTTAAGTGGAATTACACCTGAACTTATTAATAGAATAAAAAAACTAAATCTAGGTATTGGTCTTCATAGTCAGCCATATCATAGCGGCTCTAGCAATGGAGGACCCCCATGGAAAACAGCATTAGAAAGTGATTTAGTTGCTATAGGTGCAGGCACAGATGGTGCAAGAATCAACTCCCTAAATCCTTGGGCAACTATTTATTATATGGTTACTGGAATTAATATTTCTGGAGTAAAAACTAATGCTAACGAAACAATAAGTAGATATGAAGCAGTTAAACTTTTTTCATCTAGTGATCAAGGCTGGTTCACAAAGGAAGATGGAGTTCTTGGAGGAATTAATGTCGGAGGTTTTGCTGATCTTGTAGTACTAGAGAAGGATTTTTTTAATGAGGATGTAATAAACAATAATCAAATCAGAAGTATGAAATCAGTTTTAACTATCGTTAATGGTGAGATTGTTTTTAGTAGTGGTGAAATTATACTCTAGTATGTAATAATTAAATAAAATTAATAGGCTCTGCAATGTACAAAATTAAAATCTTAATTAGTATACTAGTTTTTTTTATTTCTTCTGCCCATGCTCATCATAATTGGAGGCAAATATATGATGTTAATACTGATATAGAAATTGTAGGCACAATTAGCTCTATAGAATGGCGGAACCCTCATATAAGAGTAAGTTTTATAGTTGATAATGGGACCCCAGAACAAAAAATTTATACAACAGAAAGTAACTCAGTCGCTGCTCTAACAAGAATGGACTTAACACCAGAAATATTAGCGCCAGGCACACCAGTTCGTGTAGCTGGGTATCGATCAAGAACATCAAATAACGATATATTTATGACTCACCTTCTACTTCCTGATAATAAAGAAGTTGAGTTTATGTTAGATACACAACCAAGATGGCCAGAAGCAGAAGCATTAGCAAATACTTCTAGAGTGTTAGGTAGCGTTACTGAACCAGATTTTTCTAAACGCCCTACCTCTATCTTTGGGGTGTGGTCCACAGTTTTTTATTCTGAAGGTAGTCATAGAGCCTTAAATAATGACCCAATACATTGGACCCAAAAAGGTTTAGAACTAAATGGTGAATTAAATGACTCCATCAATCTTCGGGCAGATCCAACTTGTACCCCAAAACCCATGCCTGAAGTTATGAGCGCTCCTTATCCAATTCAAATTATCGATCAAGGTGAGACCATAATAATTCATGCAGAAGAATTTGATTCTATTCGAGAAGTAAAAATGGGTGTTCCTCATAATGATCCTGGAACTTCTAATATATTAGGCTACTCAACAGGTAAATGGATTGGAGAAACGCTTGCTGTTTCTACTACCTTCGGCTCAGAATCAGGCATGCAAATACAAGAAACTTTTCATCTAAGTAACGATCATAGTCGCCTTCTATATAGTCAAGTAATTATTGATCCAGAAATGCGATCTATGCCAACGGTCAATAAGAAATGGTGGCAATATCAACCTGGCGCATTCGTCCAGCCTTATGAATGTTCTTACTAGAAGTCAATTTGACATACCCATTCCCATGCCCATTCCACCTTCATTTCCATCTCTGGTCCAAGCTGGGTAAAGAGGCCATTCAGTTCCATTAGCTTGAATTAAAGTCCTTGCTCTCATTTCCA
>CETH01064582.1_pt1 | contig 12391 bp, 16 predicted proteins | sample 361461 | NCBI WGS metagenome assembly CETH01 (sample SAMEA2622695, study PRJEB7988) | marine metagenome | isolation source: saline water (ENVO:00002010), including
GTTCATCGAATGTTGAACTTATAACTTCTCCTTTAACAGTTCTTTGCATATCTGTAACCTCTTCAGGTCTTTCATCAATTAATAAAACAATTAAATAACATTCTGGATAATTTTTTGCTATTGAGTTTGCAATGCTTTGTAAAATCATTGTTTTACCAGCTTTTGGTGGTGAAATAATTATTGATCTTTGACCTTTTCCTATTGGGCTAACAAGATCTATTAGTCTTGGTGTAAGATCTTGTTTTTTATCTAGTTTAATTTGCTCAACTTCCATTACAAGCTGTTTATCTGGATATAGGGGAGTCAAGTTATCAAATGCTATTTTATGTCTTGATTTCTCAGGTTCTTCAAAGTTAATCTTACTTACTTTAAGTAGAGCAAAATATCTTTCTCCTTCTTTTGGGGCTCTCACGGGTCCCTCGACCGTATCACCTGTTCTTAATCCAAATTTTCTTATTTGACTGGGACTTACATAAATATCATCAGGTCCAGGAAGATAATTTGACTCCATTGCTCTCAAAAAGCCGAAACCATCTTGCAAGAGTTGTAAAACACCTGCTCCCGTTATTTCCTCTTTTTCAGCAACTTTTTTTAAGATCGCAAAAAGAATTTCTTGTTTTCTTAAAGTGCTTGCATTTTCAATGCCTAGCTCTTCTGCTTGCGTAATAAGTTGCTCGGAAGATTTAAGTTTTAGTTCTTGGATGTTCATGATTAAAAATTTGTAAGGACTTGATAGGTTCTAATAATATATATACTCTTTCAACTATTACAAGAGGGATGATAAATGTTAAAAACAGCGTTATTTAAGGTTTTTCTAACTAACAAGCCACAATTCTTTTGCAAAATCATCTACTTTTGCCCAGTCTGTGAATTCGTAAGATTGTGAAGTGTCTATAGGCCCTTTTGTAATAAACATAATTAATTTAATTATATATTTGTCAAAAAAACCATAATTAGGGTAATCAACTCTACCAGCAAATACACCTATTTTTTTTGGTTTCCATTTAGAAATTTTTAAAAATTTTTTAATATATGGGTTAGTATCAGGAGAATTTTTTTCTGGTTTTCTTGCGACGACATTTACTGAAAAGAAAATACTTTCTTTTTTATCTAATATATTTTTATTTAACTTAATAAATTTATAAAGCTCTTTAGAATGTCGCCCATATCTTATACTTGCACCAATTATGATTTTATTAAATTCAGACAAATCTGATTTTGCCGCTTCGTACAAAGATATAATTTTTATTGTGTTTTTATCATGTGAAAAATTTTTTATTCTTTCACAAATAGTTTTGGTGTGACCGTCTGTACTTGAATAAATTATTAATGAATCAGACATCTTAAAATAATTTTATTTTTTATTCATTATTTGTTGTGGCATTTCCTGATAATATTTCTTATCAACTTTATATTCTATATCTTCTTTTTCTTGAGCTGAGCCCTCTGCTTGAACAAAAGTATATTTTGCAAAATCTCTACACCAATCTTTATTGGTATTAAGACATTCTACAGGGTAAACATTGCCACCCCATTCTTTTGCCTCATTTACTAACTCATGGCCTAATTCGTCAGTGGTTTCCAAACAATCCGCAACAAAACTGGGTGAATATATAACAATTTCTCTTTTACCTTCGGAAATTAAGTTTTTAACCACATCTTCTGTATAAGGTGTTATCCACTCTTCTGAGCCAAAACGACTTTGAAAGCTCATCGTACATTGTTCAGGCTGAATATTTTTTAAATTACTAGTAATAAGACAAAATGTTTCATAGCAATGTCTATAGTAATCATCGCCTTTACTTACAATTCTCCTTTTTTGCATCCCATGAAAAGTTATAACAAGACTATTAATTTTTTTTCCTTTTTTTATCAATTCTTCTAACTTGAGATCTACTTGCTTAACAGAGTTATCAATAAAAGCATGGGTTCTGTGAAAATTTGTTATTACTTCAAAAGTTGGTATCTTCACTCTCTTAGATAATTCTTTAGCTAATGCATCTATTCCTGAAGCAATTGTGCTTTCCGAATACTGGGGAAACATTGGTATAACAAGTAATTTTGTTGCACCAACACCTTTTTTTAAATCATCTTCCCAACTATCATAAACTTCATTTACATATGGTGGCGATAAGAGGAAAGCATGATTTACTTCAACATAACCTTTAGGATCAATTTTCTTTAATTCCTCGCTTACATTTTTAGTAAAATCTCTTGTGTTAGTTATTAGTGGAAAACTTTCACCATCCCAAATTCTAGCATAAAGTTTTGCAGATTTTTTAGGTCTAAAAGGTAGTACAAAAAAATTTAAAATTATTTTCCATAACCACGGATTAATATCAACAACCCTAGGATCTCCCAAAAAAGCGCGAAGGTATTTTCTTAAAGCTTTGGTAGTTGGTTCTGATGGAGATCCAAGCTGGACAAATACAACTTTTGTTTTCCTTTTTGGGTGTTCGTAACTCATAATTTAATAATCTTTTACTGTTTTAACTAAATAATCCATCATGTTTGGGTCGGTCTCGGGCAAAACCCCATGACCTAAATTAAAAATATAAGGATGATCTTTAAATATATCTAGATATTTTTTTGCCTCTTTTTTTAAATTTTCTTTATCAGTTAATAGAATTTTAGGATCCATACCACCTTGAACAGGAATTTTAATCTCTTTTGAAATATTAATTGGATCCACGTCATAATCAATACAGATTGCATCTGGTTTTACAATTTCGCAATATTTTCTATAGTCTTTAATACCTCTTGGAAAACATATAACAGGAACGTTTAAAGACTTAACATACTCAACTAATTTTAAAGTAGGAGAATAAATGTAATTTTGTAAATTATTTTCATCTAATAAACCGGCCCAACTATCAAAAATTTGAATAACATCAGCACCATTATCAATTTGATGTTTAATATGTATTTTTAAAAATTTATCTAAAATAGATAAAATTTCCTTAATTAAAGAATTATCTTTAAAAAAATCTTCTTTTAACTTTAGTTTAGGTGATTTTTTATTGATCATATAAACCAGTAAAGTCCATGGCGCGCCTGTAAATCCTATTGTATTTTTGCGTTCTACAAGTTCATGATTACTTACTAATTTAATTGCTTCATAAACATTGTAAATTTTTTCAACAAAATCTTTTTCACTTAATTTATCAACAGTTGTTAAATCAAGTTCACCTAGCAAAGGGCCGTAATTTTTCTTAAACTCTACATTTTGATTTAAGCCATATGGTAATATTAAGATGTCAGAAAAAATTATAGCTGCATCTAACTCGAATCTTTTTAATGGCTGTAAAGTAATTTCAGAAGATAATTTTGGATTAAGACATAATTTAATAAAATCAGGATTTTGCTTTCTTATTTCTCTAAATTCTGGCAAATATCTACCAGCTTGTCTCATAATCCATACAGGATTAACACTAGTTTTTTTATTTATTATAACTTCTTTAATTGGTGACATATTAATAATTAAACATAATTAATTGTATTTGTAGTATAGCTTGTGAATAATGGTAATTAAAAGTTATACAGTTTTTGTTAACACATTATTCAATTTCTTACATTTAATTTATCTTTAATAGCGACATTTTATAACTTATTCATAATTTTTAGTATTTCTTGATAACTTTATAAACTTGTTTGAATTTGTGGATATTTTTAATTTTATACAAAAATTAATAATTTATTTTCTCTTATCTTTTGTTTTAAACAATAATACATTTTTATTAACGTCTTTTCTTAGAGTTTTACACATGAAATTTCGTTTAATTTTTTTTAAATTCATTTTTAAACAATTGTTTAATGGATCTTGTTATTCCACCTAATTTACTTCTTTTAATTAATTTTGGTTTGTGATCTACAATTTCCATTCTATACCCAGTATTTTTTTTTAAAGGTTTTCTCCATGATTTTCCATAAAGAAAACTACAAAGTTTTAAAGCTTTATTAGGCAAAAAAACATTTTTAAATTTTTGACTTTGTTTAATTGGAAAAATTAAATTTTTTGGAATATGTAGAGCATGGCTTTTAAGATTAACCGAAGATAAAAAGTTATGCTTTTCTATAATATATTTATTTTTTGGGTTATCTACGTAAAAATATAAATCTACAAAAGTTTTTACTTTATTTTCTTTTCTAATTAATTGAATAAAATTGTTGTTAGTAACTTTTTTATTAATATTAAATATTTTTATTTTTTTAATAATTTCTAGGACTTTTTTTTTAATTTTTATATTAATTAAAATATCAATATCATCATCACCATTTAAAATATTTTTCTCTCTTATTATTCCTAACAATGTCCCATAAAATATAAAACATTTTTGTTTTTGAAGCGCTGCAGATATTGTCAACAGATTCTCTAGATTTAATTTTTGTATTAATTTATTTTTATCCATTAAAATTTAAAAATAATTCTAGTTAAATTGGGGTTGTCTTTTTTAACAATGGATAAATTTTTTGCAGATTTTTTATAAATAACTTTAGCATTTATTTTATTTCTCACTTTTTTAATGAATTCATTGGGGTATATTATTCTTCTAAAATGACCTTTCTCAAATTCAATTACATCATTATGCATTCTTTTTTTTTTCTGTTTAAAGATTTCATCTTTATGATTTCTAAATTCGAAAAATGCTAATGATTTCTTTTTTTTTGTTTTATTTAAGAGAGAAATAAGTTTGTTTTCTGTTTTTTCACTAATAGCGTGAATAAAAAACCTACAATAAAACACATCAAATTTTCTTTTAATTTTGTCTTTTCCAATATCAAATTTTAGGAATTTTAAGTTCTTGTTTGATTTGACAGAATTATTCTTTATCGCACTTTTTGATATATCTACTGCAATAACTTTAAAATTATTCTTGCTAAAAAAGAAACTGTCTCTTCCATTACCACAACCTATATCAATAATTTCACTATTTTTTTTAACTTTTTTTTTAACGAATCTGGCAAAACTAGATTCTTTGAATTTTACAATGTTGCTATAATAGTTGTTCCAATAATTGATTAGTAATTTTTTTTTCATTATATTTTGATTATAAAATTAATATAATCAGATTTATGTTTAACAAGTTAAAAATTACAATTATATATTAAAATATATATTTACATAAAATGACCAATGTTTACCAAATATACTTAATTTCAGATTCAACAGGTGAAACGTTAGATAGAATCTTTCTGGCTTTAAAGGCTCAGTTCAATAATATTGACTATAAAGTTCACTCATATTCATTTACCAGAACTGAAAATCAGGTACTAAAAATATTAGAAGATGCTAAAAAAAACTCCAACTCCGTTATTTTATACACAATAGTAGATAACAATTTGGCAAAATATTTAGCAAACAGAAGTAGTGAGAAAAAAATTCCATGTTTCGGAATTTTAGGGGACCTAATTTTAAGTTTTTCTAAACTTTTAAATCAAGAAGCTTCACATGAACCTAGTGGTCAACACGTATTGAACGAAGAATATTATAAAAGAATCGAGGCAATTCAATTTACAATGAATCATGACGATGGAAATTCAATTAATACAATAAATAAATCTGATATAGTTTTATTAGGTGTTTCTAGAACCAGTAAAACACCGACTTCAATTTATTTAGCAAACAAAGGATTCAAAACATCAAATATTCCATTGATAAATGAAAACTCAATTCCAAAAATTTTAAAAAAGGAGCCCAAAATAACTTGTGTTATAGGTTTAAATACGGAGGCAGAAAGATTAGTGGATATTAGAAAAAATAGAATGAGCTCTATTAGAGAAAATGAAAATAAATCTTATACAGATTTAGAAATTATTAAAAAAGAAATTGAAGAATCCAAAAAAACTTTTAAAAAATATAAATGGCCAGCAATTGATGTAACAAGAAAATCAGTTGAAGAGACAGCAGCCTCTGTAATCAAAATATACGAAATTTATAAACAAAATGGTTAGTATAATTCTTGCGTCAAAAAGCAAAGTAAGAAAAGAAATATTAAATAAAAATAATATTTCTATTAAAGTTGAACCTTCAAATTTAGATGAAGATTCTGTCAAAGAAAGTTTATTAAAAGAAAAAGCTTCTCCTGAAATCATTTCAAAAAATTTAGCCGAACTTAAAGCTAACAAAGTAAGCCAAAAAAATAGTCACGATTTAGTTTTAGGAGCTGATAGTGTTATCGATTTGAATGGTGAGTTGATATCAAAACCAGCTAATCGGGATGAGGCTTTAATTATATTAAAGAAATTAAATGGTAAAAAACATAGACTAGTGAGCTCTGTATGTATTTCAAAAAATGGATCAATGATTTGGAATTATACAGACAAAGCAGAATTAACAATGAGAGACATGAGTGAACATGAACTAAAAAAATATTTAGCTAAAATATCTGATGAAAATCTATATGCTTACAATGTTTATCAGATTGAAGGAGAGGGAAAAAACTTGTTTTCGAAAATAGAAGGAGATGAAAACACAATAATGGGCCTGCCAATTAAAAAAATTAAGGAATATTTAAATATAAATTAATGAAAACAAAACATTTTAAGTTATGAAAAAATTTTTAGTTATTGGTAATCCAATTGAACATTCTCTATCGCCAAAATTACATAATTATTGGATTAAAAAACATAATATTAATGCAATTTATGAAAAAAAAAAACTTATTGAGAATGATTTAAAAAATATAATTATGGACTTAAGAAAAAAAAAATTAAGTGGAATTAATGTTACTATTCCTTTTAAAAATTCAGTTATTGGCCATTTAGATCAGTTGAGCTTAGAAGCAAAAAATACTCAATCTGTTAATACCATTTATTCTTTCAATGATAAATTGATTGGACACAATACCGATATTATTGGTTTTGAACTTAGCTTAAAAAATATAAAATTTAACTTTAATAGTAAAAAAGTTTTAATTTTAGGAGCTGGTGGGGTAGTGCCATCAATTATCTTTGCTCTAAAAAAAATGAAAGTCTCACAAATAATTGTAACCAACAGAACTAAATATAAAGCTGAAAACTTAAAAAATTTATTTCAAAATTTAAATACTATTGAATGGGGACAAGTTCCAGATTTTGATATTATTATTAATGCAACAAGCTTAGGTTTAAATAAACATGACGAAATAAATTTGGATTTATCAGGACTTGATAATAATAAATTTTTTTATGATGTAATTTACAATCCTCAAGAGACTAATTTTTTGAAAATTGGAAAAGAGTCAGGAAATATTGTAGAGAATGGTAAAATGATGTTTATTTATCAAGCTTCTGCTGCTTTTAAGATTTGGCATGGTATCCATCCAGAAGTTGATGATAAAGTAATTGATCTTTTAAGTGAATGATTAAAATTGGAATTTTAGGGGACATAGGATCAGGCAAGAGTTATATAGCCAAAAATTTAGGTTATCCAGTTTTTAACGCAGATTATGAAGTTGGTAAAATATATAAAAAAGACAAAAAAGTTTTTAATAAATTAAAAAAAATTTTACCATCATACTTTGATACTTTTCCAATAAAAAAAAAAGAAATTTCTAATGCAATATTATCAAGAGACAATAATTTAAAAAAGATAATTAGTATTATTCATCCAGAAATTAGAAAAAAAATGAATTCTTTCTTAAAAAAAAATAAAAATAAAAAAATAATCGTTCTAGATATACCCCTTTTACTAGAAAATAAGATTTATAAAAAGAATGATATTTTAGTTTTTGTGGACTCAAGAAAATCAGAGATTGTGAAAAGATTAAAAAAAAGAAAAAATTATAACCAAGAATTGATTAAAAAATTTAAAAAAATTCAACTTCCACTTGATTATAAAAAAAAAAAATCTCAATTCATTATTAAAAATAATTTTACTAAAAAATCTGTTAAAAATAATATCAAACAAATTTTAAAAAAAATTTTGTAAATGAAAGAAATAGTTTTAGATACTGAAACAACTGGGCTTTCTGTAAAAGAGGGGCACCGTATAGTTGAGATTGGTTGTATTGAATTAGAAAATTTGATTCCCACTCAAAATAAATTTCATTATTATTTAAATCCTGAAAGAAAAGTTTCTGAAAAAGCTCTGGAGGTTCACGGTTATACAGATCAATTTTTGTCAGATAAAAAAAAATTTCATGAAGTAGTTGATGAATTTCTTGATTTTATTAAGGGTAAAAAGTTGATTATTCATAATGCTGAGTTTGACTTATCTCATTTAAATAATGAACTGAAAATTTCAGGTAAAGATTTATTAAAAAATGAGGTAGTAGATACTTTAATTCTGGCTAGAGATAAATTTCCCGGTTCATCCATAAGTTTAGATGCTCTTTGTAAAAGATATAGAATAGATAACTCAAAAAGAAATTTGCATACAGCCCTAGTAGATTGCGATTTATTAGCTAAAGTTTATATAAATTTGATTGATCAAAAAGAACCTACTTTAAATTTCTCAAATCAAGATTTTGTTAAAAAGGAAGATTTAGATAATAAAATTTCGTATTATAAAAAAATAATTTTGCCAACAAAAAAAGAAATGGAAAATCACGAAAATTATTTAAAGTCTAATTTAAAAAAAAATTTTTTTAGTTAAATCTTTCATTATACAACTTTTTAAAATCTATTTTCTTTTCTAACTTGATATTAGGATGGCCTGAATTATGCACTAGATTTAAAAATGAGGCTTCTAAATCAGGATAGATTTTGGTTGGAACATCACAAAGGATAATTTTTTCTAGATCTTTTTTATCTTTAATTTCATCATCAACTTTTACAATGGCCGTATAAACTATCTCATAATAAGATTTTTTTTCATTAGGTTCCTTATCTTCAAATTTGAGAGTTGTATTTATTTCAATTAGTTTGTTTTTAAGCGCTCTTGAATTAATATCTATATTAAGTTGGTATTTAGAAATATTTTCTTTAACAAATAAGTATGTTTCTATATTTGGAGTTTCACTTGATACATCTTTTATAAATTTAGCAAGAATTTTAAATTTTTCTGTCATCGTCATCCTCTATATCTTCAAACTCACCATCTATAAAATGTTTTTTATCTGTGTTTTTATCTTTAAATTTTCTTGAAATTTTTCCAAAAATTAATTTTCTTGTTAGAGGAAATATAATTAAAAATCCTAGTATATCAGTTGCAAATCCAGGTATTATTAAAAGAAAAGCACCAAAAGCAATTGCTGCACCAGATATCATTTCATATGCTGGTATTTCATTTTTTATCAATTGGGAAAATCCGGATCTTAAAGTATTTAATCCCTCGTATCTTGCATAAACAATACCTGTGAAAGCAGTTATAAATATTAATGAGATAGTATTGAAAGCACCTATTTGCCCGCCTATTTTTATAAATAGATAAATTTCTAGAATTGGAACTAAAATAATTGATAAAAGCACTGTGTTCATTTGTCTTTAATGTAATTGTTGGTTGAAATTTTTCAACAGAGTAATTACTATATTGTTATGAACTATAGTTTTGAATACATTGATATAATTTTATTAGCCATGATAGCTGGCTTTATTTTTTTAAGATTAAGAGGAATTCTTGGAAAAAGAACTGGATTTGAGGGAAAAGCTCCACCACAATTTCAAGAGGTATTAAAAAATGTTAATCTTGAAAAAAATCTTAAAAAAAATGCAGAAGATTTTGATGAAGCTGCAAAAAAAGAATTTTTAAATGGAGCTCAAATTGCATACGAGACTATTATTACTGACTTTAGTGACAATGACAATAAACTTACAACAAGTAAAACGCTTTTAAGTAAAAAAATTTATGATCAATTTAACGACGCTCTTCAAGAGAGAAATAAAAGAGGTCATTATGCTGAAATTACTTTTATAGGAGTAAATTCAGCAAATATAAAAGAACATAAAAAAGTTAATAGCTTTTTACAAGTGACAGTAGACTTTGTAGGTGAAGTAATTACCTGTATTAGAGATAAAGAAAAAAAAATAGTTTCAGGACACCCAGAAAAAATTAAAAAAATTTATGACACTTGGGTTTTCTCTCGAGATATAAGATCAAACAATCCAAATTGGCAACTAGTAGATATTCTAACTTAATTGAATAGTAATATTTCAGACAAAGATAAAAAAGACTGGGAAAATTTTTTATCAAAGAATGAAGATTTACCAAATAAAGACTTAGATGTTTCAGTTACGAAAAAATCAAAAACAATATTATGTGATTTACACGGATATTCTTTAGATGAAGCAAATAAAAAAATAGATAATTTAATTAAAGACTCTTATAAGCATGGTGTTAGCAAATTAATTATTGTGACAGGTAAAGGTTTACACTCTAAAAATGAGAAAGATCCTTATGTTTCAAAAGATTTGGGAATTTTAAGATATTCTGTACATGAATATATAAAAAATAATCAAGAATTATTAAGTTTAATAAAAGACACTAGGGAGGCAAGTATAGAAGATGGAGGAAGTGGAGCTTTTTATATATTCTTAAAAAAATTATAAAATAAATTTTGATAAATCTGTATCTTTAACTAAGTTATCTAAATTTTTATTAATATATTCTTTATTAATTATAATTTTTTCACCAGACCTATCTGTTGCTGTAAAACTAATTTCATCTAAAATTTTCTCAATAATAGTATGTAATCTTCTAGCTCCAATATTCTCAACGGTAGCGTTTACTTCTGATGCAATATTTGCAATACTATCAATACCGTCTTCAGAAAACTCGAGGTCAACATTTTCTGTTTTAAGCAATGCAATATATTGTTTTATCAAACTGAAATCAGGTTCTTTTAATATTCTCTTAAAATCCTCACTAGTTAAAGCCTCTAGTTCTACTCTTATCGGTAGTCTTCCTTGTAATTCAGGAAGTAAATCTGATGGTTTAGCAAGCTGAAATGCTCCAGACGCAATAAAAAGTATATGATCAGTTTTGATTGGACCATATTTTGTATTAACTGTAGTGCCTTCTATTAGTGGTAATAAATCTCTTTGCACTCCTTCTCTAGATACATCGCCACCAACCCTATCAGTTCTGCCTGATATCTTGTCTATCTCATCTAAAAAAACTATACCATTATTTTCAGTTGAGATCTTGGCAGCTTTAATAATCTTATCTTGTTCTATAAGTTTATCTGACTCATCATTAATTAAAATTTCATGGGACTCTTTTACACTCATTTTTTTCTTTTTTTCCTTAGCACCCATCGATTTATTAAGCATTTCACCAATATTTATCATACCAACATTTGCTCCTGGCATTCCAGGTATTTCGAAAGAGGTACCGTTTCCCCCTGTATCGCTTACAGCAATTTCAATTTCATTTTCGTCTAGATCACCATTCCTTAATCTTTTTCTAAAGCTTTCTCGAGTAGCTAAACTTGCTTTTTTCCCCACTAAAGCATCTAAAACTTTTTCTTCTGCAAGTTTCTGAGCTTGAGCAAAAACTTCTTTTCTTTTTTTTATTTTTTCCATTGAAATAGCTATTTCAATTAAATCTCTTACAATTTGCTCTACATCTCTTCCTACGTAACCAACTTCGGTAAATCTTGTAGCCTCAACTTTGACAAATGGGGCTTCTGCTAGTTTAGAGAGTCTTCTTGATATTTCAGTTTTTCCAACACCAGTAGGTCCAATCATAAGTATATTTTTTGGTAAAACTTCGTTTTTCATTTCACCTTTTAATGCTTGTCTTCTCCATCTATTCCTTAATGCAACAGCCACTGCTTTTTTAGCTTTATTTTGGCCGACTACGAATCTATCTAATTCTGAAACTATTTCTCTAGGTGACAATGAACTTACTAATGACTCATTTTCGTCAGATTTTTTATCTTTAGGAACCAGAGGTGTAACGTTTGACTTTTCCATTATATTTTCTCAACTTTAATGTTATTATTAGTGAAAACACAAATTTCAGAGGCAACCTCAATCGATTTTTTAGCAACTTGCTCAGCACTCATATCTGTATCCATCAACACTTTACCTGCGGCTAAGGCATAATTTCCACCAGAGCCTATCCCTATAACATCTCCTTCGGGTTCAAGGACATCACCAGTTCCAGAAATAATATAGCTATTCTCTTTATCTCCAATTGCCATTAATGCCTCAAGTCTTCTTAAGTATTTATCTGTTCTCCAGTCTTTTGCTAATTCAACAGCTGCTCTAGATAAGTTTCCAGCATGTTTTTCAATTTTTGCCTCAAGCCTTTCAAACAAAGTTAGTGCATCTGCAGTAGATCCTGCAAAACCAGCTACAACATCTCTTTTCTCAATTTTTCTAACTTTAGAAGCAGTACTTTTGACTACTGTATTTCCCATACTTACCTGACCATCACCGGCAACTACTACTTCTTTGTTTTTTCTTACTAACACAATGGTTGTCATAGCTTATAAATGGATACTAATTTTGATACTTCAAGCCCAGG
>CETH01027208.1_pt1 | contig 12370 bp, 12 predicted proteins | sample 361461 | NCBI WGS metagenome assembly CETH01 (sample SAMEA2622695, study PRJEB7988) | marine metagenome | isolation source: saline water (ENVO:00002010), including
CTTTATAGTTAATAAAAAGATTTTGAAGATTTGCATATTGAGGAGTATACCCACACCTAGAAGCAGTGTTTACCATAAATATAGGCTTACCTCTAAATTTCTCGAGGTTTACTTGTTTACCGTCAATATCTTCAAAAGAAAAATCATAAATTGTCATATTTTTTGTATTTCCCGTGCTAACATAAAAAAACATTAGTAAAAAAGTAATTAATCTAATGATTTTCGTGGTAATATTATTCATAATTATTAAATAAATAGAATATGGAAGCTATCAATAGGTTTAAAGAACTTTTTTTAGAAGTATGGAATGAAGGTATTTTTGGCCTAAATGCCTCTGAAATCATAATAGGTTTTATTATTTTTTTAATATTTTATGTTTTAAGAAGGCTGTTTGCGAGATTCATTATAAGTAAATTAAATAAGTTAGTGAACAGAACATCAAATAAAATCGATAATACTGTTGTAGAAGTAATTGAGGGTCCATTAAAGTTTCTTCCTATTGTTTTAGGTTTTTTTATTGCAACTTCTTACATTGATCTGTCTATAGAAGTACAAAGTTTTATAGATTTATTGAACAGAACTTTAATAACAGTTTTTATTTTTTGGTTACTTCATCAACTAGTAATTCCTTTTTCATTTATTATTAAAAATTTTGAAGATAAAATTTCTAAACCACTAGTTAATTGGACTCTAAAAGGATTAGAAATAATTATTGTTGTCCTTGGCATTGTGGCTGTTTTAGAACTTTGGGGAATTAAAGTTGGACCAGTAATTGCTGGATTGGGTTTATTTGGTGTAGCTGTGGCATTAGGAGCTCAAGATTTATTTAAAAATCTTATTAGCGGAATAATGATTTTAATGGAAAAAAGATTTACAATAGGTGATGTAATTTTAGTATCAAACGAAGTTGAGGGCGTTGTAGAACAAATAGGTTTTCGATCAACTTTAGTTAGAAGATTTGACTCGACTCCTGTTATGATACCTAACTATAAGTTTGCTGAACAATCTGTCACTAATTATTCTAGGAGACATCACCGAAGAATACGTTGGCTTATAGGTCTTGAATACAAAACAAGCATTAATCAATTAAAACAAATAAGAGATGAAATTACAAAATTAATAAATGATAATAAAGATTTTGCAAAAAATGAACATAGTGGTTTTTTTGTAAGAATTGATAGTTTTTCTGATAGCTCAATAGATATGTTAGTTCAAGTATTTACTGTTACAAATGATTGGTCAGAATTTCTTAAAATAAAAGAGGATTTAGCTGTGTCTTTAATTGAAATTGTAGAAGCAAACAAAGCATCATTCGCCTTCCCAAGCCAATCTCTTTATGTTGAGTCTTTACCAAATGAAAAATCTGAAATTTTTAACCCTCAAAATATAAAATGAAGGAAGTTTTAGAAACAAATAGAATAGTTACAGGTTCTCTTTTTATAATTGCTAGTATAGCTGTTGCTTTTATATTAAATTTTGCACAACCATTTTTGGTTCCTTTAGTAATTGCTTTACTAATTCGTATTCTAATAGATCCGATTATTGACTATCAAATAGATTATTTACATATTCATAGGTTAGTTGCAGTTTTTGTTAGTTTGTGTCTAATCGTTTTTTTATTTATAATAATTGTGCCATTTATTGGTTCTTCAGTAATTACATTTTTACAATCAGCAGATGACTATAATAATAAAGTTTTAATTTTAATAGACATTGCCATTTCTGAATTAAAAAATTTTAATATTGAAATAGATAGGGAAACTATAAGAAATTCTCTTAATACCTTACCTTTGCTTGATTGGGCTTCTGCAATTTTAAGCAATAGTGCCAATTTTATATCAAAGTTAGTACTAGTAATTATTATGACATTATTTTTGTTATTAGGAAAAAAATCATTGAACACTTCTCCTGAATGGAATGATATAATTGGACATGTAAAGAAATATATTTTTACGAAGTTTATAACTTCATCAATAACAGGAGTTGCGGCAGGTTTAATATATTGGTTTTTGGGTTTAGAATTAGCTTTTATTTTTGGTTCATTAACTTTTATACTTAATTTTATTCCTGTTGTTGGTTCAATTATTGCTGTTTTACTGCCAATACCAATTGCTATTTTACAATATAATGATCTATCTTCTGTACTTTTGGTTATATTTTTACCAGCTATAATTCATCAAGTTATAGGAAATATAGTAGAGCCAAAAATATTTGGCGATGCTTTTGGTCTTCATCCCATTACGATTATATTGTCTCTAATTTTTTGGGGAATGATATGGGGCATTATAGGAGTTCTTTTAGCTGCTCCTCTTACAGCAATTATACGAGTCACTTTTGAAAGATTTGAGTCTACAAAGCAAATTGCTAGATTACTTGAGGGAAAAATACATCTTAAAGGGTAAATTATTTTAATATCTCTTTTGCAACTTCATAACTAAAACCGGCTCTAGCCATCTTACGAAGTTTTTTTTCATAATCTATGTTATTGTTTAATAAATTTCTTTTTTTAGCAAATTTTAAAGCATTTTGTTTTTCTATATCTAAATTATTCCCATAAAATAAAGATATTTGTTCATTTACCAATTCATTAGAAATACCTTTACGAATAAGATATTGTTTAATGTAGTGCTTTGATTTTAACTGGTTTATTAGAGAGTTAATTTTTGATTCTGTATAAAATTTATCATTTAAAAGATTAAGTTTTTCCAGTCTTTCTAAGATATTATTAATTTCTTTGTATAATTCAAACCTTATTTTTTTTTCTTCAGCTATTCTTCTAATTTTTTTCCTTAATATATAGTCTAAATTTTTTTTACTTGAGGAATATTTACTTAAATAATTAATTGCATATTTAAATAATTTTTCTTTATTATCCATTTTTTATAACTATACCTTATTTTAAAATTTAAAAATTTAACAATATGCTCACTTATAATTATTTATGTGTTTTTACATTATTTAAAAAAGAAGTATTTAGGTTTCTTAAAGTGGGTATTCAAACTATTTTAGGTCCAGCAATTAGTTCACTATTATTTTTAGCAATTTTTTCATTAGCTTTAGGTCGGTCAGTAAATCAAATAAATAATGTAAATTTTACTGAATTTATTGCACCAGGATTAATTATGATGACTATTCTTCAGAATTCTTTTGCTAATGCAGCTTCAAGTATAGGACAATCAAAATTTCAAGGCAATATTGTCGATATATTAATGGCTCCTTTATCTGATTTTGAACTTGCATTGGGTTATATATTTGGTTCTGTTGCTAGAGGTATTATATGTGGCTTAATTACATTTTTGGGTATTATAATATTTGTTCCATTAAGTATTTATTCTATTAAAGCATTAGTTTTCTATAGTTTAATGGGTAGTTTTATGATGGGTAGTATGGGAGTTATTGTTGGTATTTGGGCTGATAAATGGGATCAGCAGCAAGGTATAACTAACTTTATTGTTTTGCCACTGACCTTTTTATCAGGAACATTCTACTCAATATCTAAGCTTCCAGAAATTTGGCAAAACTTTGCTTTATTCAATCCATTTTTTTATAATATTGATGGTTTTCGATATGCTATTATTGGTCAGTCTGATAGCGAAATATTATTTGGAGGTACTATTTTAATATTTTTAAATATATGCTTATTTTTTTTATGTTATTTAATGTTTAAAAAGGGTTACAAACTAAAGTCATAGTTTTTTTACAATGAATAGAAAATTCAAAAGTTATATTATGCCCACTTACGGAAATAGAGATTTGATTTTTACAAGAGGTAAGGGTTGTTTTTTGTATACACAGAATGGAAAAAAATATTTAGATTTTGCAGGTGGAATTGCTGTGAATTCTCTTGGGCACTGTCATCCTAAATTAGTAAATATTCTAAAAAAACAATCTGGACTCCTTTGGCACACTTCTAATCTTTATAAAAATAAAAACCAAGAATTATTTGCTAGAGAACTATGCGAAAAAACATTTGCTGATAAAGTTTTTTTTACAAACTCTGGCGCTGAAGCAATTGAATGTGGGCTAAAAGTAATAAAAAGCTATTGGAATTTGAAAAATAAAAATAAAAAAAATATAATAACTTTTAAAGGAGCTTTTCATGGAAGAACTTTTGCGGCTTTATCTGCCCAAAAAAATAAAAAATATTCACGCGGTTTCACTCCATTATTGAAGGGTTTCAAAAACATAGCTTTTAATGACAAAGAAATTTTAAAAAAAACTATTAACAAAGAAACAGCAGCAGTTCTAATAGAACCCATTCAGGGAGAAGGAGGTATTAGACCTTTTTCACTCTCTTTTTTAAAACTTTTAAGAGAATTATGTAATAAAAATGATACTTTGCTATTTTTAGATGAAGTTCAATCAGGTTTTGGAAGGTCAGGAAAGTTATACTCGCATGAATGGGCAAATATCAAACCTGATATATTGGCGACAGCAAAAGGAATAGGCTCAGGATTTCCTTTAGGCGCATGTTTGGCCACTAATAGAGTCAGTATTGGAATGTCGCAAGGCACTCATGGATCAACATACGGTGGAAATCCCCTCGCAGTTTCAGTTGGAAGAGAAGTTTTAAAAATTATATCTAATAAAAAGTTTTTAAAAGATGTAGATATTATATCAAGATATTTATGGAAACAGTTGAAAAAATTAGAAATTGATTTTAATGAAGTTCTTGAGGTAAGAGGAGCAGGATTGCTTCTTGGTATTAAAACAAAACAAAATAATATAATGGTTTCTAATTTATTAAAAAAAAATAAATTATTAAGTGTCCCAGCAGCAGACAATGTAATAAGATTTGCGCCACCATTAATTATCAATAAAAAAATTGTTGATGAAGCAATTGATATAATGATCAAAACATTTAAAAGTCTATCATGAAACATTTTATAGATATATCCGATTATGATAAAAGGAAGATTGACTCAATAATTAAAAAAGCAAAAAAAATTAAAAAAAATCCTTATATATTCAGAGATAAATGTAAAAATAAGACGTTAGGAATGATTTTTCAAAAAGAGTCTACTAGAACCAGAGTTAGCTTTAGTGTTGGATTTCAAAAGTTAGGTGGGTATTCTTTAGAACTTAATGCAGACAAAATTGGTTTTGGAAAAAGAGAAAGTTATGAGGATATTATTAAAACACTTAGTCAATTTGTGAATATTTTGATGATAAGAAATGATGATCATGATATTGTTAGATTATTAGCTTCATTAAATGTGTTACCCATTATAAATGGTCTTTCAAATTTTAGCCATCCATGCCAAATATTATCTGACTTATTAACAATAAATGAAAAAATTGGAAATATAGAAAACAAGCAGATTGCATGGATAGGGGACTATAATAATGTTTTGAGATCTTTAATTGAATTGCAAAATTTATATAAATTTGAACTAAGTGTAATTTTACCAAAAGAAATTCTTAAAATACACAAAAACCAATTAAGTAAAATAAAAAATAAATATTTAAAAATTACAAATAACATAGAAGATGGAGTTAAAAACGTAGATTGTATAATGACTGATACTTGGGTATCTATGGGGGAAAAATCAACAAAAAAGAAATTTTTTAAAAATTATCAAGTTAATAGTAAGGTTATGGAAATGGCGTCTAGAAAAGCCATTTTTATGCATTGTCTTCCTGCACATAGGAATCAAGAAGTGTCCTCAGAATTACTTGATAGTAATAAGTCTGTTGTTTGGCAGCAGGCACAAAACAGGATGTATGTTCAGCAAGCCATAATTTTGGATCTTTTATGAAAAAAATAATAATATTATTTATTTTATTAGTTATTTCTGCATGCCAACCAATAGAAAAAGTAGATCAGATAGTTTTTGACAACAGTCAGTTAGCTAAATTTGATATTCTTTCTAGTTCTATTGAAATTGTTGAAATATATGAAAAAAAAATTTCTGATCCTTATATAGATCATACTTTAAATGTTAGTCCTGCACAAAGAATAAAAAATTGGGTAAATGATAATTTTAAAGCTATAGGAAATGAAAATAAATTTACTGTTAAAATCTTGGATGCATCTTTAACTCAATCAGAATTTGATAATAGTGAAGCAAAAAATTTTGATGAAAAAACTAATTATAAGTTTGAATTATTTTATTTAGTTGAGTTTGCATTATTAGACGATTCAAGCAATGCAATTGCTTCCACTTTAGTAGAAATTTCAAGATCTACAACATCTGGATTGTATATAACGCTTAATGAAAAAGAGCGTATCATAGATGATTTAGTTTACCAATGTTTAAGTGATTTATCAAATGAGTCAAAGACTCTCCTTTTTGACTATATGGATGACTTTATTTTATAATTATTTTTTCCAGAAATTTTTTGAAAAAAGAACTAGTATTGTAAAAATCTCCAATCTTCCAACCAACATTGTAATTGCTAATATCCATTTTCCAAAATAATTAATACTTTTATAATTCCCATTAGGACCAACTGTTTCACCTAATCCTGGACCGACATTAGATATAGCAGAGGCAGAGGCAGATAGCGCTGTTAAAAAATCAACTTCTAAAAAACTTAAAATAGTAGATGATAATATAAACAACAAAATATAAATAAAGAAAAAACTGATAATTGAAGTATAAGTATTTTCAGTGACAGTTTTTTTATTAAATTTCATTAAAAAAACTGCATGTGGCTGAGTAAGTTTTTTTATTTGTAGTTTAAAACCTCTAAATAGAATTTGAAATCTAAAAATTTTTACTCCTCCTGTTGTTGAACCTGCACAACCACCAATAAACATAATCATCAATATAATAATTAAACCAAATCCTCCCCAATTATTATAATTTGTTGATGTATAACCAGTGCCTGTTAAAATAGAGGTGATATTAAATGAGGCTAATCTTAATGCTTCAAGAAAATCAATATTTAAATAATTTTGTAACCAAATACTTGTTAAAGAAATGATTATAACTAATAAAATTAAGAAAAGTTTAATTTGATCATCTTTTAATATAGACATTTTTGGACCATGTATAAATTGAATAAAAATGACAAAGGGTAAGCTGCCAAGAATCATAAATAATACTGAAATATTTTCTAAAGATTGAGAGTTAAAAAATTCAAAGGATAAGTTATGATTTGAAAATCCTCCAGTTGAGATGGTGGTCATGCAATGTATTAAAGCATCAAAAGTATTCATTCCAAAAAAACAATAAAATAGAAAACATAAGAAAGTTAAACTCGCATAAAGAGTTACAATTTCAAATATAAATTTGTTAATTTTTGGTATCGATTTTTCATATGGATCATCATGCTCCATATGCAACAACTGCATCCCTCCAATTTGCAATATGGGCAGTATTGCAACTGCAAGAACGATTATACCAATTCCACCAAACCATTGTAAAAGTGATCTCCATACTAATATGCCTTCAGATAAACTTTCTAAATCAGATATTACTGTAGCCCCAGTAGTCGTAATACCACTAACTGACTCAAAAAAAGCATTTGTGAAATTAAGCGCAGAGCTTGAATAAATAAATGGCAATGAACCAAATAAAGCTATAAGTAACCAAGATAAGATTGTCAGTAAAAATGCTTGACGAAGGTCAATTTTGATTTTTTCTTTTTTAAAACCAACATAAATCACTATTCCAAATAAAAAAGTTATACAACTTATATAAAAAAACTGTTTCCAGTCTGGGTTTTTATAAATTAAGTCAACTATCATTGGAATCAACAAAGCTATTGATTCAATGCATAAGAGCAAACCAAGTATATTTAGTATTGGGCGAAAATCTCGCATAAAATTTTTATAAATTAATTTAAATTATTTTTGATAAATGGACTGTCTAATGAAAATTGAGGTATAATAGCTTCAAACTTTTTTCCTTCATTTGTTTCCATTTCATAATGGCCACCCATAAAACCTGATGGAGTCGATAGAGGCGTACCACTAGTATATTCAAATTTTTCACCTGGATTAAGTATAGGCTGTTCACCAACAACACCTTCTCCTCTGACCTCTTGTTCTGATCCATTAGAGTCAATTATTTTCCAATATCTATTTTTAAGTTGTACTTTTTCACTACTTTGATTATCGATAGTAACCTGGTATGCCCATACAAAGTGCTGATCATCAGGCTCAGATTGATCATCGAGAAAATAAGGATTAACAGTTATGTTTATTTTGTTAGTTTTTTTGGAATACATAAATTTATAATTTAAAATCCCAATATACCAAATTAAATAAAATCAAAAGTTAATTCAGTAATTTAACCTCAGCTCTTCTATTTGCAGGATGTTTTGTATCATTAGGAGTATTAACAGCCAACTCTTCCTCTCCTTTTCCCAGTAAAGTTATATTTTTTTCAAGAATTCCCTCATTAATTAAGATTTTTTTAATAGCATCCGCCCTTTTAAAAGAGAGTCTTTGATTGTAATTATTACTTCCCTTAGTATCGGTATGCCCGACAATAATATATTTGCTGAGGGTTTTTTTATTTTTATTTAGAAAGTTTTTTAATACATTTAAACTAATTTGACTGAGAGTAAAGTTATCAAAATCAAAATAAATAATTTGAACAACCTCCCTTTTTTCATTCTGAGTAACAATCGAAACTCTATTTTCAATTTTTTTATTATTATTTAAACTTTTTTGTTTTTCTTTATTTTGATTAATTTCGTTTGATAAACTTTTATATATTCCATGCATTGCATTGTGGAAATCATTTTTACATCTTTCAATATCCCAAGTTTGCCATTTTTCTTCTTCTTGCTCTGCCCAACAATCTAGAGAACTAATTGCTTTTGCAAGATTTTTAGGATCTTTTGTTAAAGATTGCTGATAAACTGAAATTAAATTATCGTAGCTTGATTTAATTTCACTTATTTTATTTTGAGGTATCTTCCAATAAGAAATTTTTTCTGGATATATTTTTTTGCCATTTAAAGCTTGCAATGCTTTTTCAGAGTATAGCTTTGCTGAGTTCCAATCATGCATTTCTTTGGCTTCAAAAGATGCATTTTTTTTATAATTGTATAAAAGATGCTCTTCAAAAGTTTTTGGGTTATTTATATCTATTTTTTTAACCTTTTCGTATGCTCTAGAACAAGAAATAAGAAATACCATCAGCAAAAATAAAAAAACTCTATAAAATTTCATGATAACAAAATATTGATTTAAAATGTCAAAACTTTGGCTCAATTGAGTTTTTTTGATGATCAAGCTCCCCAGATTTTTCTAATTTTTATGATTTTATGATTGCGCACGAAAAGAAGTTTAGATACCGCATTCTTTATATATTTTATTAAGGAGCTAAGCATGATTAAACATGTTACATCAGTGGATCAATCAGATAGAAAGGTCCCTTACAATCTTAGACAGAGTGGATCTACACCTGTTCAAATGTTAATTTCTACACGCGTTAGGAAGTCTCCATACTGGCATCTTTCAATGGAAGCTGGTTGTTGGAGAGCTACTGTTTACAACCGTATTTATCATCCAAGAGGCTATGTAAAGCCAGAAGATGGTGGAGCCATGGTTGAGTACGAAGCTATAAAGAACCATGTAACAATGTGGAATGTTGCAGTTGAGAGACAGATACAAGTTAAAGGTCCTGACGCAGAAGCTTTTGTTGATTATGTAATCACAAGGGATGCAACTAAAATTTCACCAATGAGAGCAAGATATGTTATTTTGTGCAATCAGTATGGTGGTGTATTAAATGATCCAATCCTTCTAAGGATTTCTGAGGATGAGTTCTGGTTTAGTTTATCTGATAGCGATATTGGATTGTACCTTCAAGGTGTGAATCACGACAATAGATTTAATGTTACTATTGATGAAATTGATGTCTCCCCTGTGCAAATTCAAGGTCCAAAATCTTTAGCTTTAATGAAAGACTTAATTGGTGATCAAGTTGAATTAGATAACATGCCTTTTTATGGTCTTGCAGAAGCAAAAGTAGGTGGAAGAGATTGTGTTATTTCTCAGTCAGGCTTTTCTGGAGAAGCAGGATATGAAATCTATTTAAGAGACTCAACTTTATATGCAGATGATATGTGGAATGCAGTTCTGGAAGCAGGAAAAAAACATAACCTAATGGTTATAGCGCCTGCACACCACAGAAGAATCCAGGCGGGTATTTTATCTTGGGGTCAAGATATGGATAATCAACATAATCCTTTCCAATGCAACCTTGGGTATCAAGTTTCTTTGTCAGGGAAAGGTGAATGGAATAAAACAGCTAATTATGTTGGAAAAGAAGTACTTGAAAAGATGAGAGATCAACTAAGAGCAGGTGAAAAACCCTATAAGCTTCAGCTTGTAGGATTATCTTTGGGTGGTAAACCAATTGAAGAGTACGCTCCAGATTTCTGGTTAGTTTCTGAAGATGGAAAAGAGCCATGTGGATTTATTACTTCTCCATGGTATCATCCTGAGCAGGGTAGAAATATTGCTATGGGATATGTGCCTTTTGATGGAACGTTAAGCAAGAACGGTTTCCCAGTAGGAAAAGAAGGAACTAAATACAAGGTTCATCTTCCTGATCAATACTCTGACACTCCTGGAGTTCCAGTAGACGCAGAAGTTGTATCTATTCCGTTTACTGAATCTTTTAATGCTAATACAAGAGAAGTTTCGGGAGCAAACGAATAGAAATATTTCTTATTAAAAAGCGCTTCTATTTTGAGGCGCTTTATTTCAACAATCTTTCAAACTGATTTACAGGCACATAACCACCTAAAAATTCTTCATTAATAAAAAGTGAAGGGGTACCACGTGCGCCAGAACCCATTGCTAAAAATGAAGATAGTTTTATGATATTTTTTATTTCATCTCTTCCAATATCGATCATAAGTTTGTTTTTGTTAATATCCAAATTATCAATTATTTTATTAAGTTTCTCTTGGTTCAAACTACCTGAAATTTCAAATAAAGCATTGTGTAATTCTTTACCTTTTCCTTGAGTATTAGCAGCAACTACCATTGCAGCAATTACTTCCGAACTCTGACTCAATATTGGATGTTGTAGAAAAATTACCCTAGTATCATCCCTCCTTTTTGCAAGTTCAATCAATTCTGGATGTATTTTTTTACAGTATCCACAAAAGTAATCCATAAATTCAATTACTGTGTTTTTAGCATCATCTGGTCCAATCTGGATAATGGCACTGTCAGGAAGAGCATCTAAAATTTTTATATGATATGGTTTTGAGTCATCAAAAATTAATTCATTAAGGGTCATTTCAATGCTGAAAGCTTTAGAAGCGATTAAAAACAAAATAAACACAGAAAAATTTGCTAGATAATAACGCATGATTGACCCAATCTATTTAATATGATTAAGAAAGTACAGTATTTTTTTGGAGATATTTATGAAATCAAAAGCAAAAGTAGTTGTAGTCGGTGGAGGAGTAGTAGGTGTCAGCGCGCTTTATCATTTAGCAAAAAAGGGTTGGAGCGATGTTGTTCTAGTTGAAAGAAAAGAATTAACTTCTGGCTCAACTTGGCATGCAGCAGGATTACTTCCATTATTTAATATGAGTTATTCTGTAGGACAACTTCACAAATATGCAGTAAATTTTTATAAAACTCTAGAGGAAGAAACGGGACAAGAAGTTGGTTTTAGTGTCGTAAGTAATATTCGTTTAGCAACATCAAAAGATCGTATGGACGAATATTATCAGTATGCTGCTGTTGCAAAAACTATAGGTGTGGAAGTGAAATTTTTATCACCAGATCAAGTAAAAGAAATTTGGCCATTATGTAACACTGATGGTTTAATTGGAGCCATTCAACATCCCGAAGATGGATATATACAACCAGCAGATTTAACTCAGGCATTAGCAAAAGGCGCTAGAGATAAGGGAGCAGAGATTTATAGAAATACAAATGTTACAGGTATTAAGCAGTTAGAAAATGATATGTGGGTTGTGGAAACAGATAAAGGAAATATTGAATGTGAGCATGTGATATCCTGTACTGGAAACTTTGCTAGACAAACAGGTAAAATGGTAGGCTTAGAAATTCCAGTTATACCTGTAGAGCATCAGTATATAGTAACCGAACCTCATCCAGAAATTCAAAAAAGAAAAGAACAAGGATTACCTGAAATGGGTGTGCTTCGTGATTCTGATAGTTCATGGTATATGAGAGAAGAAAGAGGTGGATTAATTTTAGGTCCTTATGAAAAAGGAGCGCCTGCTTGTTATGTAGACGGACCATCTCAAAACTCAGAATTTGAATTATTCCAAGAAGACCTAGAAAGATTAGAGCCTCACATTGAATCTGCAATTCACCGAGTTCCTGTTTTTGGAGAAGTAGGTGTTAAGAAAGTATACAACGGCGCAATATGCTATACTCCTGATGGTAGCCCAATTGTTGGTCCAGCATGGGGTT
>CETH01059681.1_pt1 | contig 12370 bp, 12 predicted proteins | sample 361461 | NCBI WGS metagenome assembly CETH01 (sample SAMEA2622695, study PRJEB7988) | marine metagenome | isolation source: saline water (ENVO:00002010), including
CAGGTTGAGTCGCTGCTGCTGCTTGAATTGAGCTTGCCATATCTGCCATATCAGCAGATGGATTATAAATATACTCAAAGTCAGCACCTATAGCACGAGCAGCATCTTCACCACCCTTTTGTACAACAGGCCAGAAAGGATCTTTACCTTCACCATGAGTTACCATAACGTAACGTTCCGCAAATGCAGAGCTAGTAACAAAAACTAGAGCTGCGATAGTTAGTAGAAATTTTTTCATATTTCCTCCTATAATTATTAATAATTACGCAAAAACCTTAATAAGAGAGGTAAATTTTAAATCAAGTTTAAATTTGTAGAAATTTAGAGCTAATGTTAATTATTTAAGAAATAACAAATATGGGATAATTTGGAATTATACACCTTTTCTTTGATTATTTTTGCCTGCTAAAAATTCTTGGTATGCTTTTTTGTTTTCATCTGTTGTATGAACTTCTAAGGTTGGACTTTCCCAAAAAGCTGTGCCGTCTAGCCATTCATAACCATGAGTTTTAATTGATATCACATACGTTTTATTTGATGCTTTTGCTCGTTTAAATGCGGCTTCTAACTCAGAGGTAGATTTTACTGTTTCTGCATTTGCACCCATACTTTTAGCATGAGACTCAAAATCTACAAATTGTAAATTTTTTGCCCCTGTAGCTTTTAAATTACATAAATATTCTTTTCCACCTTTGGCTAATTGCAATCTATTGATAACCATATGACCACCATTATCACATACAACTATGATTAATTTTTTGTCATAAATAACTGAGCTGTAAATATCACTATTATTAAGTAAGTATGATCCATCACCAACAAAAACTATTATATCTTGATTGGGCTTCGCCATCTTAATTCCTAGTGCGCCTGATATTTCATAGCCCATACAACTAAAACCCCATTCTGTTTCAAATGTATTGAGTTCTTTAGGTTTCCATATTTGAACTACTTCACCAACTAAACCTCCAGCAGCAGTTACAACTATGTCAGATGAGTCAGCACTTCTGTAAACTGCACCAACAGCATGAGCATAAGATGGTAATTCTTGATTTGTAGGTCCGCTTTGTTTTTCAACATATTGATCCCATTCTGATCTTTCTTTAACTGCACGATCATACCAATCGTTTGAAACTTTCCAATCACCTAAAGCTTTTGATAATTCTTTTAAGCCTATTTTTGCGTCACTAACTATCGGAGTTGCAAGATGTTTAGTTACATCGAATCTTGCAGTATTAATAGATACTAATTTAAAATCTTTATTATGAAAATTTGACCAGGAGCCTGTTGTAAAATCACCGAGTTTTGTGCCTACTGCTAAAGCAAGATCAGTATCTTTAGATAAACTATTTGAAGAACCTTCACCAAGGCAACCAATTGCTCCGATATAATAAGGATCATCCTTAGTCATACATCCTATACCCATAACTGTTGGTGTAACTGGAATATTATGTTTTTTAGCAAAATTAGATAATTCTATTTCAGCTTCTGAATATAATACTCCTCCTCCAGCAATTATTATCGGTTGATTAGAAGTTATAATTTTTTCTGCTGCTCTTTTAATTTGGTTTGGATCAGGATGAACTCTTCTAATTTCATGAATTTTTTCTTCAAAAAATATTTCAGGATATTCAAATGCTTCTCCTTGTACATCTTGAGAAATAGATATAGTTGCTGGACCACAATCAGCTGGATCAAGCATAATTTGAATAGCTTGAGGTAATGAAGATAAAATTTGTTCTGGTCGAGTAATTCTATCAAAATATTTTGAAACTGATTTAAAGGAATCATTCTGAGTTACTGTGGGGCTAGTAAAGTTTTCTACTTGTTGTAAAACTGGATCAGGAAATCTGCTGGCAAAAGTATCTCCGGGCAATAAAAGTAGAGGCAATCTATTACTTAATGCAACTGCAGCAGCAGTTACCATATTAGTTGAACCTGGACCAACAGAAGAAGTGGCGATAAATATTTGTTTTCTTCTCATAGCTCTTGCATAAGCTATTCCCGTCAAAGCCATATTTTGTTCATGATGCCCCCTGTATCCAGGAAGATCATCTTGAAATTCTTCCATAGCTTGGCCTAAACAAGCAACATTACCGTGTCCATAAATACCAAAGGCACCAGGGAAAAGGGGTTCTTTTTTTCCATCAATAATAATTTTTTGTGAAATTAAATATTTAAAAAGAGCATGTGCACATGATAATTTAAGAGTTTTCATAATTTTTGCCAAATAAAAAAAATAATGATTTATTTTTATTATTATTAATACAATTACAAGAATTAATTATATTTATTAATAATATATTTTATATAATTTTTTCTTTATAAAAAAAATATGAAAAAAATAGCGATTATTGGTCCAATTCATGAAGATGGATTAATATTCTTAAAAAACATGGATTTTGAAGTATTTGAGATCAATGACTTTACTGATGATAACTTAATAAAGGAATTGAAAGAAATAGATGGTGTTATTCTTAGAACAGCTAAGCTTTCAAACTATGTATTAGAACAAAGTAAAAAATTGCAAATTATTGCTCGCCATGGTGTTGGATATGACAATGTAGATGTAAGTTATTTAAATAATAATAAAATTGCTCTAGGAATAACAGGTACATCAAATGCTGTTAGTGTTGCAGAACATGTAATGACAATGTTTTTATATTTAACAAAAAAAATTAATCGATCTGATGCATTGGTCAAAGCTGGAAATTTTAAAAGTAAAAGTTCCCTTCCAAATTTTTTTGAGATGTATAAAAAAAATGTATTAATTCTTGGTTTTGGAAGAATTGGTCAATCTTTAGCTAAAAGATGTAAAGGTTTTGAATCAAATGTTTATGTTTGTGATCCTTTTGTTGATCAAAGTATTATAGAAAAAGAAGATTATAAAAAAATTAATCTAGAGGATGGTATTAAAATAGCTGATTTTGTTTCTATTCATATTCCTATAAATGATGAAACAAAAAATTTAATTAGTAAAAAACAATTTTTAGAAATGAAAAAAAATTGTGTATTAGTAAATACTGCTAGAGGGGGAATCATTAATGAAAAAGATTTGTTGTGGGCCTTAGAAAGTAATAAAATATTCGGTGCAGGCTTAGATGTATTTGAAACAGAGCCTCCTGATAATAATCATCCTTTTTTTAAACTAGATAATATTTTACTAACTCCACACAATGCTGCATTAACTTTAGAGTGCAGAAAAAGAATGTCTTTAGAATGCGCAGAAAATATAGTTTATTTTTTTAATAATGACAAAAAATTGAATATTAATAATATAATCAACCGTAAAATTTTAAATTTATAAATTTAGATATATATTATCATCCTCTTCAATAACCTCATAAATTTTAAGAGGCGCTAACTCATCATCACTTAAAGAATCTCCAGATACAATACTATAAACATTGCTACAACTAGCACATTCTAATTCTTCACCTTCGACATTACTTTCACTTATGAATGCACGGTCATCACAGTTACAATGTCCTTGAGTTGCAAAAAAACCACTTTCCAAATGAAAAATAGCATAGTCAATATCCTCGTGTTCAAAATTTTCAACACTTCCAATTTCAATATCTATTACTTCTCCAATATGAATAGGTTCAATTTCATCATTCATAATAAAAATCTTAGAATAATTTTCACGACTAATAAATAATTTTTTTAAAAAATTTATCTAAATTTTAGATTTTTTTTTGATAATTGGTCAATATTATTAACGCCCATTAAAATCATATCCCGCTCAATTTCTTCTCTTAATTTACCTATTATTCTTTCTACGGCTGGCTGACCGCCTGCCGCCAAAGCATATAAATACATTCTTCCTCCAGAGCATGCCTTTGCTCCAAGTGATAAGGCTTTTAAAACATGAGTTCCTCTTCTTATTCCACCCTCACAAATTACATCTATTTTATCCCCAACAGCATCAACAATATCAGCTAATTGATCAAAAGGCGTAGTAGATCCATCTAATTGACGACCTCCATGATTTGAAACCATCACTGCACTTGCTCCAATATCAACTGCTTTTTTAGCGTCTTCAACTGACATAATTCCTTTAATCGCAAAAGGTTTTCCCCAATATTTATTTATTTCCTCAGCTCTTTTCCAATCTAATTTATCATCAAGCATTTTAGTGAAATATTCACCAACTGATATTGAAACACTTGTTCCTTCTGCTATGTGATCTTTAAGCTGACTTAATTCAAATTTTTTACTTGTTACATAATTTATTCCCCAAGAAGGTTTTAAAATAAAATCAAACATACTTTTTAATGATAATTTAAGCGGATAAGTAAAACCAGTATATAAATCTCTTTCTCTATTTCCACCTGAAGCTGTATCAACTGTTAAAGCTAAAGATTCAAAATTATTTTCTTTTGCTTTATCAAGCATGCTACGATTTAAGCCTTCGTCTTTGTGAACATATAATTGAAATAATTTTGGTGTTTTAATTTCTTTCGCAATATCTTCTATACTAAAAGTTCCTAATGAAGATAAACCAAACATGGTGCCATATTTTTGTGCTGCTTTACCAACTGCCATCTCACCATCTGGATGAAACAATCTCTGTAATGCAGTAGGAGCACAATATAAAGGCATATCAATTTTTTGACCCATTACTGTTGTACTCATATCTACTTTGTTAACTCCTGATAAAACATCAGGGATTAAATCACATTGCTCAAATGACTCCGTATTCCTTCTATAAGTTACTTCATCATCTGATCCTCCATCAATGTAATGAAAGATTGGGCCTGGTAATTTTTTTTTAGCTAAGTTTCTAAAATCTTTAACATTGTGACAATTATTTATACTTCCAAACATTTTTATGCAGCAATTGTTTTTTGTGTTTGTTCGCCTAAACCTTCAATACCTAATTTCATTTCATCTCCAGGTTTCAAAAACAATTGTGGTTTCATTCCCATGCCCACTCCAGGAGGGGTTCCTGTTGATATTATATCCCCTGGTTGAAGAGACATAAATTGACTTATATAACTAACTAGAAAATTAACTCCGTAAACCATTGTTTTTGTAGAGCCATCTTGCATTCTTTTACCATTTAAATCTAACCACATTTTTAGATTTTGAGGATCTGCAACTTCATCTTTGGTAACTATATAAGGCCCTATTGGTCCAAAAGTATCACATGATTTTCCTTTTACCCATTGCCCTGAATGCTCTAATTGAAATTCTCTTTCGCTCAAGTCATTTACCACACAATAACCTGCTATATAATCTTGAGATTGTTCTTCACTAATATATTTAGCTTCTCTGCCAATCACTACTCCTAACTCAACTTCCCAATCAGATTTAACGGATTTTTTTGGTATAATAACATTATCGTTAGGACCTATTACAGCGCTTGTTGCTTTAAAAAACATGATTGGTTCTGGTGGAACTTCCATACCAGTTTCTTCAGCATGATCAGAGTAATTTAGTCCTATACATATGAATTTACCAATACTATTTTTCTTCACACAAGGGGCAATACTATCAATTGTTTCTATAATAGGTAATGAGGATAAATCTTCACTACTAATTTTGTTTAAATTATCAACAGTAATAGTTTGATCATCCCAATCTTTTACTAAACTACTTACATCTCGAATTTTTTCATCTTGATCTAAAATTCCAGGTTTAATCTCGTTACCTTTTCTATATCTTAATATTTTCATTATAAAGTCCATCCTCCATCAATTAAATTTAAAGTTCCAGTTACAAAATCTGATTCATCACTTGCTAAATAAACAGCTAATGAAGCAATTTCCTCTGGTTGTGCTAATCTTCCCATAGCTTGTCTTGCAATAAAATCTTCCCTAGCTTTTTTTGGATCTTCAGCCATATTCACTCTTCCTTCCCATGAAGGAGTTTCAACAGTGCCTGGCAAAATAGCGTTACATCTAATTCCTTGCTTTACGTAATCAGCAGCTAGAGCTTTTACAAATCCATTTAGTGCTGCTTTAGTAGTGCCATAAATAAATCTATTAGGTGCTCCTTTAACATTTGAAGCAGCAGAAGTTACAATAATTATATTTCCTTTATTTTTTTTAAGCATTTTAGGTAATAAATTCAGAGTCATAATATATGCAGAATACACATTTATATTTATTGAGTTATAAAACTCTTCTGAAGAACAATCCATTATGGTTCCATGATGGACAAACCCTACTGCATGAAAAAGTATGTCAATGTCATCTAAAGATTTGGCAAAATTTTCCACAGCTTCTTTATTAGTAGAATCTAATTCTTGAATTTTAATATTTGAATTTTCTTTTTGTAAATCTTTTAATTTTTCACCATTAATATCTGTAGCTATTACCTCTGCACCTTCATTTTGAAATGCAATTGCGGAAGCTTTACCTATTCCTTGTGCCGCCGCAGTTACAATAATTTTTTTTCCTTGTAATCTCATTAATTTTTACTCCAATATTCTCCATTGGGGAATGAGAAAGTATTAACAGACTTTTCTTTCATTTCAATAGAATAACCATGATCCATTGGAGGCATGTAATTACCATTCTTTATAATACAAGGATAAATAAAATGTTCATGTAGGCTATCTTGGTATTCAACTACTTTATTATCTTTCTCCCCATTGATTAAAACATAATCAATCATACACAAATGCTGGACATATTCACATAAACCAACTCCACCTGCATGAGGAAAAACAGGAACATTAAGTTTATGAGACATAAGTAAAACTGTTATAATTTCATTAATACTTCCTAAGCGGCAACTATCAATCTGACATATATTCATAGCTCCAGATTCTAAAAATTGCTTAAACATGATACGTCCACCACAAGCTTCGCCAGTAGCTAATTTAACGTCTCCAACTTCTTTTTTTATTTTTTTAAATCCTAACACATCATCAGGACTAGTCGGTTCTTCAACAAATAATAAATTAAACTTTTTATAAGCATTAATATGTTTGATTGATTGTTCCACATTCCATTGTTGGTTTGCATCAACCATAATTGAACATTCATTACCGATAGTATTACGTATTAATTCTAGCCTTTTAACATCAGCTTCTAAATCTAAGCCTACTTTAACTTTAAAATGTTTCCAGCCCATTGAAATATACTTTTCACATAATTCAATAATTTTTTGATCTGAATAGCCGAGCCAACCAGCTGCTGTAGTATAAGAAGGATATCCTTCTTCTAAAATAGTTTTTGTTCGTTGTTCTTTAAATTTTTGACTTTCTGATAAAATATTAAAAGCATCATCTTGAGTCATGACATCTTCAATATATTTAAAAGTTAACCAACTCATTATTGTTTCAGGTTTACTATCAACAACATATTGCCAAAGTGGCTTTTTGTTTTTCTTTGCAATTAGATCCCAAAGAGCATTAAAAATTGCGGCAACCGCCATATGAACAACACCTTTTTCTGGACCTAACCAACGAAGCTGACTATGATCTACGCATTGAAACCACAGCTTACCTATATCTTTTTCTATTTCTTCAATTGTTAAACCATTAAATATAGGAAAAAAATGTTTTATACATTCTGCTACAATATCATTACCTTTACCAATTGTGAAAGCAATGCCATATCCTTTTAAATTATTTTCAGATGTATGAATTGTGACATAAGTAGCTGAATAATCTGGATCTGTATGAATAGCATCTGAACCAGTTAAGTCTTTTGAAGTTGGAAATCTAACATCTTTTACATCTAAATTTATTATTTTTATCATTGTAGATTGAATTCTTTCATTATTTTTTTGTTATCTTGACCAATAATTGGTGCAGCAATATCTGATTTAAAGATAGAATTATCTATTTTAATAGGGCATCTTAATGTTTCTAAATTAAGACCATCATCCCTTTTAATTTTTTGAACCATATCAAGAATTTTAAATCCTTCATGCTCAAGCATTTTTTTCCAATCCAATACTTCTGCGCACCAAATATCTGCGGGCTCTAGTATATCTAGCCACTCTTTGGTGGTTTTGTTAATTATCCAAGATCCAATTTTCTCTTTGATTTCATCTCGTTTTGTAAACCATTCCTTTTGATCATGTAAGTTTTTTATTGAATCTAAGTTTAATAGTTCACCTAATTGAGGCAAGGGTGTCATAGCTATTGCAATATATCCATTTGCTGTTTTATAAATTCCATACGGAGCTGATAAATATGCATGCGCATTATTATATTTACTTCTTTGTGGATCCCTGTGACCATCATTGAAATATGTTGTTAAAACTTCAAACTGAAAGTCAAGTAAAGCTTCTACTAAACTTGTCTCAACATGACTGCCTTCATTTGTACGAAATCTTTTTATTACTGCAGATAAAATGCCTTCAACTAAACAATGGCCTGCTAGAATATCAGCAATTGCTAAACCCATGGGTGTTGGAGCTTCACCTCCATTTCCATTTAGCCACACTATTCCTGTTCTAGATTGTGCGAGAAGATCTTGACCCGGCAAAGTACTCCAAGGACCTTCTGATCCATAACCTGAAATAGTTCCATAAACTATTTTAGAATTAATTTTTTTTATATTTTGATAATCTAATCCAATTCTTTCAATAACTCCGGGTCTAAAATTTTGAGTTATTATATCAGCTTTTGCAATTAATTTTTTCACGAGGTTAAGATCGTTTGGGTCTTTAAGATTCGCTGCAAAACTTTCTTTATTTCTATTAATTGCATGAAATAATGTACTATCACCTTCAAGATCTGTGTCACTTATATAAAGATTTCTGCATAAATCACCTGTATCAGGACGCTCAATTTTAATTACTCTTGCACCTAAATCAGATAAACGTAATCCAGCATAAGGTCCTGATAAAAATTGACTAAATTCTAAAACAACTAATCCCTCAAGTGGCTTGCTATTACTCATTAATTTAATTTTATTGATTTCTAATAATTCTTTTATATTTAAAATCTTTATTCATATTTTAAAGTATGTTACCATATTATCAGAAATATTCTAATACAACTGTAAAATATAAAGATAAAGAATGGCTGAGATTGAACAATTTTTTGAAGAATATGAAATAGGTGCAGTGAGGACAACTTCTGGTAGAACAATAACTGAAACAGACATAGTTATGCATGCCATGCATTCAGGAGATTTTTATCCTCATCATGTTGATGCAGAATTTGCTAAAAAAGGACCTTTTGGTCAAAGAGTTGCACAATTCAGTTGTACTTTTTCAATAGGAATAGCTTTGACTGCTGAAATAGTTAATAAAAGAGCTTTCACTTATGGTTTTGAAAGATTAAGATTTCCTAACCCAGTTTTTATAGGTGACACAATTCATACTAGAGTAACTATAAAAGAAAAAAAAGATGATCCAAAAAGACCTCAATATGGTCAAGTTAATGAAGCTTGTGAAATCATCAATCAAAATGACAAAGTAGTTTGTTACTCTGAGCACATATTACTTGTCGAAAGAAAAGATAAATAATTTTAATTATTTTATTTAAACTATCATTTAATATTTTACTAATGTCCCTGGATTCGAACTAGATTCTAAACAAGCATACACTACAGCCATTGTTTTATATGCATTGTCAACAGAATGGGGTAGGTTATTTTCTTCACCAGCAGCAAATCTTTGTAGACTAGACATTGTTCCAATAAATGCATCTGGGAACCATGTTCCAACATTTTTTACTTTTGTCCATTCAACACCTTCAGTGCTAATTTCAATTTCTTCTGGTTCACCATTTGGATAATTTAACAACAAACCAAATTTTATATACGCCGCACCTTTTAATCCCTCTATCCTAGCGTATGCATGTGAATGTTTCATTCCATGTGACTCATTATCGTGCGTATGATTGAGGCTTAAACAACATCTTAAATTTTTGCCATAGTCTAATATTATACTTGATCTAGAATCAGATAATTTAGATAAATTTGGATGCTTGATTGATTTACAATGTACACTAGATGGATCACCAATTATAGATCTTATCCAATCAAGATAATGTATAGAATGCAAAGGAACCTCAACATTATCAAGTGTTTCAAGAAATGGCCATAAATGCCATGGGGTACCAACACTTAAACTAATTTCTAGTTCAGTAATATTCCCAAGCATTCCTTTATCAATAGCATTTTGAAGAGCAATCATCATAGGGCTAAACTTCAATTGTAAATTGACACAAGCAATAATATTTTTTTCATTAATTATTTTTGTTATTTCTTTAGCTTCTGCCATATTGTTTCCCATAGGTTTTTGTAATTGACAAATAGAATTTTCAGGAATTTTTTTCACTATGTCCAATAATACTTGAGGAGGCACTGCAATATCAAATACTACATTCTTTTCATTTAAAGCCTCTTCCTCACTTGAATAAATTTTTGAAATAGAAAAATCATTTGAACATTTTTCTGCCTTTTCCTTCAATGGATCGAAGATGCCTAAAACTTTAAATCCAGATTTTTTATAGGCAGGTAAATGTGCATCACTTACTATACCACCAGCTCCAATTAAGACTATGTCTTTGGGATTAGCTGGTAAAGGCAAAGTTGTATTTAAATTGCAAATATCTTCTATTGTAAATTTGGTCATTATTAATATTTAAAAAATTTAAAATTATATTTAAAAGCAAAATATGTTCATATTCAATTTATTTATAAAAAAAATAAGAATAAATTAAACTTTTATTCAGTTTAATTATAAAATTATGATAAGTTATACATTTCTTATTGATAAAAATAGGAGGATACTTGGGCATAAAAAGATTTGGAATGGTAGTTAGACTAAAAGATGAAAAAAAAGATTATTATATCAAAAATCATCAAAATGTTTGGCCTGAAGTTTTAAGTGAATTAAAAAAAAACAAAGTAAAAAATTATAGTATTTTTCTTAAGGAAGATTTTTTATTTGGTTACTTAGAATATGAGGGGGATAATTTTGAAAAAGATATGAAAAAAATGGAAAAAATACCAATAATAGCAAAATGGGAAAAACTAATGATTGCTTGTTTTAATCCTTTTCCAAATAATAATGATAATAATTCTTGGGTGTTAATGGATGAAATTTTTTATATGGAATAACATATGTATATTCTAGTTACTGGTGGGCTTGGATTTATTGGTTCTAGAGTTGTTATACATCTCGTCAAAAGAGGTATACCAACTATAGTTGCAGATATAAATTCAGAAAAAAATAAAATTAAATTAGAAAAAAATTTAAACAAAATAACTAAAGATACAAGTCTATTCAAATTTGAAGAACTAGATATTACAAATTTTGAAAACATTGAAAATATTTTTAGAAGCAACCAAATAGATTCAGTTATTAATTTAGCTTATGGTATCGGAACTATTTGTGAAAATAATCCATTATTAGCAAGCAAAATTAATATTGTAGGAACTACATCAATTTTTGAAATGATTATAAAATATAAAATAAGAAGATTAGTATTTGCAAGTAGTGAGACTGTTTATGGAGCTTATCAATCGTTTTTTGGAAAAAAAGCAATTAAAGAAGATGATTTTTCCACTTTTGAAAATCAACATTATACTTATGGTGTAATGAAAATATTAAATGAATTTATGGCTGAAAAATATATTAAAAAACATGGGTGCAGTATTGCATATACCAGACCTTCTGTTGTCTTTGGGTATGGAAGACAAAACACTGCAATAAACTGGGCAGAAGATTTTGCAGCTAAACCTGCTTTAGGTGAACCAGCTTATCTTCCTTTTTCACAAGATAATAAAGATAATTGGATATATGTTGATGATTGCGCTGAACAACTAATTAGACTCACCTTAAAAGAAAAATTAAATTATTCTTGTTATAATACTGGTTCCGAAACAATTGATGGATACAAACTTGAGAAAACTGTAAAAAAGTTTATTCCTTCTGCCAAAATTTATTTTGAAAAAGAACCCACTTATACTCCGTTAATTGATGATCAAGATGATCAAAGAATTAGAAAAGAAATTGATTTTCATCCAAGAACATTTGAAGAAGGTGTTGAATGTTTAATTAATGAAGTGAAAGAAAAAAATTAAATTATTATATGAGTTATCTAACTACAGTTACTGGCAGTTTTCCTAGACAGCAAGCACAAAAAGATACATTACGCAAACCTAGTGTTTCAGAAGAGGAGTCTTTTGAAATGATAAAATGGGCTGTTAAAGAGCAATCAGATCTGGGATTAGATATTATAACTGATGGTGAAGGATATCGAGAAAATATGTATTGGTTTTATCAATTGCGATTAGACGGTGTAGATGCAGTAAACAAAATATATAAAGATTTTACATTAGGTGGATCAATGGAGGGGGTTGATTTAAGCAAAACACATGGATCAAAAGGTTTTGGAATTGAATGCGCAGTAATAAAAAATAAAATTAAAAATCTTAAAACAGGCTTG
>CETH01149487.1_pt1 | contig 12358 bp, 10 predicted proteins | sample 361461 | NCBI WGS metagenome assembly CETH01 (sample SAMEA2622695, study PRJEB7988) | marine metagenome | isolation source: saline water (ENVO:00002010), including
TTAAAGAAACCTGAAAGAGTGGAAAAAATTAAAAATAGTTTAAAAGAAATTTTTGATAACCATCATATATTTACCTGGGCTGATCTTAACACATCTTTATTTTCAGCTCTTAAAGTAGAGAGAAATGTTATGTTTATAATACTATCATTGATAATTATTGTTGCTGCTTTTAATATTATTTCAGGTTTGACAATATTAGTAAAAAACAAAACAAGAGAAATCGCTATTTTGAAATCAATTGGAGTTCTCAACAAGTCTATAAAAAAAATTTTTTTTCTCGTTGGAATACTCATTGGAACAATAGCTACCTTTTTTGGAGTATTTCTTGGTGTAATTTTTTCTTTGTATATAGAAAATATAAGAATATTTATAAGCAGAATTTTTAATATAACTATTTTTCCGGAAGAAATTTATTTTTTAAGTAAAATGCCCTCTGAAATAAATATTAGTTCAATCATTTTAATTTCATTTTGTTCCATAATAATAACTGTAATTGTTTCTATTTTCCCTGCCATAAAGGCCTCAAAACTTAATCCTGTTGAGGGTTTAAAATATGAGTAATTTAATTTCTCTGAAAAACATATCAAAATCATTCAAAAAAAATAAAAAAATTAATGTTCTAAAAAAGATTAATTTTACTTTCAAAAAAGGAAAAATATATTCATTGGTTGGCCCCTCAGGGTCAGGAAAGTCAACATTACTAAATATAATTTCATTAATTGATCTTCCGTCAAACGGAAATATAATTATGTCTAATAAGGCAATTAATTTTAAGGATACCACAGCTAATGATATAATTAGAGCAAACAAAATTGGAATTATATACCAACAAAACAATTTACTTTCTGATTTCACCGCTTTAGAAAATATTTATCTTGCTAGACTTGCTGTCACAAATAATAAATCAGACGCAATCTTGAGAGCTAAAAATATTCTATCTAAAATAGGATTATCTAGCAGACATAACCATTTTCCTTCAGAACTCTCAGGAGGTGAACTACAGAGAATCGCCATAGCAAGAGCTTTAATTAATGAACCTGAAATAATTCTTGCTGATGAGCCAACTGGAAGTTTAGATCAAAATAATGCAAAGAAAATATTTGATATTCTTAAAAGTTTAAAAAATTCTAAAAGATTAATTATTTATGCAACTCATAATAGATTTTTTGCAAATATGGCTGACTATAAATTAGAAATGATTGGTGGTAATATAAAGCTTATTAATGCAAAATCTAAAAAATAATTTTAATCATTTAAAGATACATAGCCAATATTCCATTTGTGAGGGAGCAATTAAGATTGAAGACTTAAAAAATTTTTGCAAATCTAACAAAATCCAAACTGTAGGAATATCTGATAGCTCAAATTTATGTGGTGCACTTGAGTTTTCTGAAAGTATATCAAAGTCTGGCACTCAACCAATAATAGGAACTCAAATTAATTTTAAATATAACGATAATATTGGATTATTACCTTTAGTAGCATTAAATGAAACAGGTTATAAAAGAATAATTGAATTATCATCTAATTCTTATTTAAAAAGCAAAGACCAATCATTGCCAAACCTTGATATCGAGGATTTGTTTGAGAAAAACGAGGGTATATCAGTTTTTTCAGGAACTTCTTTTGGTTTCTTTGGAAAATTATTTGAAAAAGGAAGATATGAAGAAATTGAAAAACTATATAAAAAATTTTTATCAGTTTTTGGTAATAGATTTTATATAGAAATTCAAAGACATAATGACATAAATGAGAGAAACTTTGAGGATTTTAATTTAAAAAAGTCACATACTCTCAATATACCAATTATAGCTACACATGAAGTATATTATTTAACAAAGGACTATTACGAAGCTCATGACGCGCTTATCTGTATTGGTGAAAAAACTTATATAAATGAAAAAAATCGAAAAAAATTTTCAGACAATCATTATTTAAAAAGTGATGATGAGATGAAAAATCTTTTTTGTGACCTACCTGAGGCTTTAATGAATAATTATAATTTTCCTTATAGAGTAAGTTTCAGACCTGAAAGTTCTGAACCTGTGTTACCTAACATAAGCTCGCAGAAAGGAAGAAACGCTGATCAGATGCTGGTAGAAGACTCAGAAGAGGGCTTGATAAGTAAATTTGAAAAATTTTTTAAAGTTAAAAAGGCAGATGTAATTAAAAATGATATTTTTCATAAATACAAAAAAAGACTTGATCATGAACTTAAGATTATAGTTGAAATGAAGTATTCTAGTTATTTTCTTATTGTTTCTGATTATATCAAGTGGGCAAAAAATAACGAAATACCCGTAGGTCCTGGAAGAGGCTCTGGTGCTGGCTCACTAGTTGCATGGTGCCTCTCAATAACTGATGTTGATCCTATAAAATTTAATCTAATTTTTGAGAGATTTTTAAACCCTAACCGAATTTCAATGCCAGATTTTGATATTGACTTTTGTGAAGAAAAAAGAGATTTGGTTTTGGAGTACCTCAAGAAAAAGTATAATGATAGTGTAGCGCATATAATTACCTTTGGAAAACTCAAGGCGCGTATGGTTATACGAGATGTCGGAAGAGTTTTAGGTTTACCATATGGTTTTGTAGATAGTATCTCTAAGATGATACCGTTTGATCCATCAAGACCCCAAAGTTTAACTGAATGTATAAATACTGAACCAAGACTTTTAAAACTTATTAAAGAGGATCCTAGGGTAAAAAAATTAACTGACCTTTCGCTTAAATTAGAGGGATTGAATAGGAATGTAGCAACTCATGCTGCCGGCGTTGTAATAGCAGACAAGAAATTAACTGAGACAGTACCTTTGTACAAAGACTCTTCTGCAGATCTATTATTACCATCAACTCAGTTTGATATGCACTCAGCCGAAAGTGCTGGTCTTATTAAATTTGATTTTCTCGGGCTGAAAACTTTAACTGTTATAAATAAAACTGAAAACCTTATAAAAGTTAAAGATAAAAATTTTAAAATTGAAGATATAAACTTTGATGACCAAAAAGTTTTTAAATTACTATCAAGTGGATCAACTGTTGGTATATTTCAACTGGAAAGTGCTGGAATGAGAGAGGCACTGATGCAAATGAAACCAAATCATTTGGAAGATATAATTGCATTAGTTGCACTTTATAGACCAGGCCCGATGAGTAATATTCCTACGTACAACGATTGTAAACATGGAAAATTAGAGCCTGATTACTTACATCCTTATCTTGAGGAAATTCTTAAACCTACATATGGAGTGATCATTTATCAAGAACAAGTTATGCAAATAGCACAAAAACTATCAGGCTTTACTGCTGGAGAGGCAGATATTTTAAGAAAGGCAATGGGAAAAAAAAAAAGAGCTGAATTAGAAAAGCAAAAAGAAAAATTTATTAATGGCGCAGTCAATAAAGGAATCTCTAAAGATGTAGCAGCAGGTATCTTTATGAAGATAATGCCCTTTGCTGAATATGGATTTAATAAAAGTCATGCTGCAGCCTATGCAATAATTGCTTATCAAACAGCTTTTTTAAAGACTTATTTTCCTAACGAGTTTTTCTCAGCATCAATGACAATGGATATATCTAATCAAAATAAATTAGGAGAATTTTATGAAGAATTACTTAGACTGAATATTAATATCGAAAGACCCAATATTAACAAATGTTTTTCTGATTTTAAATCTGATAATGATAATTTTTATTATGCACTAGGCGGTGTAAAAGCAGTAGGGATAGAATCGATATCTAATATAATTAATGAAAGAAATTTAAATGGAGAATTTAAATCAATAAATGATTTTATTCGAAGAGTTAATCCTAAAGATATAAATAAACTTCAATTAGAGGGCCTTGTTAAGTCAGGAGCATTTGATGAAATTCATCAAAATCGTAAGGCAATTTATGACTCAATACCAAACTTAATCCTAAAATCTAAAAACTTTCACGAAAATAAGTCGGTTAATCAAATTGATTTATTTGAATTAGATAAATCTGAAGAGGATGATATTATTTTAAAGTGTGAAGATTGGAGTTTTGATGAAAAGCTATCAAAAGAATTTGAAGCTGTGGGTTTTTATATTTCTGATCACCCTCTTAATCAATATAAAGATATATTTTCAGATTATAAAATAATTGATTACAACAATTTTATTAAAAAGGAAGATAATATAGAATCGAATATAGCTGCGACACTATTAAAAGTGCAAGAAAGAAAAACTCAGAAAGGGAACTCATATGCAATTATTAAACTTTCAGATCTCTCTGGCGTCTTCGAACTTTTTATATTCTCAGAAATACTAGAATTAAATAGAGATAAACTCAAAGAGGGATCTTCATTACTTATAACAGCATCCAAAAATTCTTCAAATGACGATAACAGGTTCAAAAGAATAAACGTAAAAAAAATAGTATCTTTAAATGAAATTTTTAATAAGCCTATTTCAAAAATTGAGATCACAACCGATGATCTCTCCAAAATTAAAGAATTATCGAATTTTTTCAAAAAAGAGGGGTCTACTGAGGTGAAAATAAATATACAACAAAAAAATAAACAGTTTGTATTTAAGCTAAAAAATAAAAGACTTGTAGACAGAAATTTATTAAAAACCCTTAAAAATGAGCATATTTCGTCTATAATTAACTAAAAATCACTTGTTTATTTTAAAAATTATTTGTAAATACTTCTAAAATAAAAACGCACACAGTATGTGGTTTTATACCTCCGGTCCTTAAGTGGAAGTTACTGTGGTGGAATAACCGGGAAAAAATATGAAAATACCAAAAATAACAATACAACAACTATTAGAAGCTGGCGTTCATCTTGGGCATAAAACTTTAAGATGGAATCCTAAAATGAAAAAATATATCTTTGGAAAAAGAGATTCAATTCACATTATCGACTTAACTCAAACATTAGAATTAATGAACGTAGCTTTGGAAAAAGTTTACGAGGTAATTTCTACGAATGGAAAGATACTATTTATTTCAACTAAGAAACAAGCATCCGAGGCTATAGCAGAGCTTGCTAAAGAAACTGACCAATATTTTGTGAATTATAGATGGCTAGGAGGAATGTTAACAAACTGGGGAACTATCTCAAATTCGATTAAAAAATTAGAAAAGATCAATTTAGATCTTGTATCTGAAAATAGAGGTTTTACAAAAAAAGAACTCCTTAAAATGAGCGTACAGAGAGATAAACTTCAAAGATCTTTAGGCGGTATTTTAGAAATGAAAAAAATTCCTGATCTTGTTTTTATTATAGATACAAATTACGAGTCTTTAGCTATTAAAGAATCTATTAAATTAGGTATTCCAATAATTGCAATATTGGATTCAAATTCTAATCCTGATAATATTGATTTTCCAATTCCTGGAAATGATGATGCCAGAAGATCTATTGACTTATATTGCTCACTTATAAAAGAAACAATTAATAGTGCTCAAAAAAATATCACACCTGAAATTAAGGAAAGCAAAAAAATTGAAACAAAAAAAAAAGATAAAGCTACTCAAAATAAAGATAAATCCTTAAACTAAAATGAGTGACATAGAAAAAATTAAAAAATTGCGTCAATCTACTGGTGCAGGCTTTAAGGATTGTAGTTCTGCAATTGAAGAGTCTGGTGGCAATTTAGAAAAAGCAGCAGAAATTTTAAGGATTAAAGGCATTTCAAAAGCTTCAAAAAAAATGTCTAGGGATGCTAATGAGGGTGTAATTGCAGTAAGCGGAGGTCAACAAAAAATTTCCTTAATAGAGGTAAATTGTGAAACTGATTTTGTTGCAAAGAATACTGACTTTATAAACTTTGTAAAAGAATTAAGTGAATTAAACAATACTTGTGACTCAAATATAGAAAATTTAAAACTTCAAAAAATGAAGAACGCTAAAACCGTAGATGAAAATATTGTCGCTTTAATTTCAAAAATTGGTGAGAAAATTACTATCGGCAGATCTAAAACTCTAAATTATGATGGAGCAAAAAACTTTAATTATCTCCATACTATAGTAAAAGATAATTTATCCAAATTAGCTGTTTTAGTTTCCTTAGAAACAAAAGATAACTCTGATAATTTGAAAAATTTTGGTAAACAACTTTCCATGCATATAGCTGCCTCAAACCCTTTAGCTCTTGAGCCTAATAATATAAAAAAAGATATTATTGAAAAAGAAAATGCATTAATCTCAGAAGAATTAAAAAATTCTGGTAAACCAGAGGAAATTGTTAAAAAAATAAGCATTGGTAAAATGAATAAATTTAAAGAAGAAAATGCATTATTAACCCAAGCCTGGGTAATGGAACCAAAAAAAAAAGTTAAAGATATTCTTAAAGAATTAAGCATTAGTGATCTGAAAATTAAAGATTTTTATAGACTTAAAATTGGAGAATAAATGTTTAACGATAAATCGTATAGCCTTAAGATGGGGAAAACTTTTGAAGTTTTTTTAAAAGAATTGTCGTCCTTAAGAACAGGAAGGGCAAATTCTAATATGCTAGATATTATTAAAGTTGACGTGTATGGCCAAAAGATGCCTATTAATCAGTTAGGAAGCATAACAACTCCTGAGCCAAGAATGATTAATATTCAGGTTTGGGATCAGAACAATGTTTCTTTGATAGATTCAGCAATTAAAAAGTCTGAACTTGGCTTGAACCCACAAATAGATGGTCAATTAATGAGACTTCCAATTCCTGATTTAAGCGAAGAGAGAAGAAACGAGATTAAGAAGATGATTAAATCAATGGGAGAAAAATGTAAAGTTTCAATACGAAATATTAGAAGAGAAGCTAATGATGATTTAAAAAATTTATTAAAAAACAAAGATATAAGTGAAGATGAAGAAAAGAAATTTGAAAAAATTATTCAAACTTTTACAGATGAACATATTAAAAAAATCGATAATAAAGTTGAAACTAAAGAAAAAGAAATAATGACGATATGAACCAGATTAAGCATGTAGCCATAATAATGGATGGCAATGGGCGCTGGGGCATAAAAAATAAAAAATCTAGAAATTTAGGTCATAAAGAAGGTTTAAAAACCGTCGAAATGATAATTGAGCAATCTCTTAAGAAAAAAATCAAATTTTTAACACTCTATGCTTTTTCAACAGAAAACTGGAAAAGACCAAGAATTGAAATTAATTTTTTACTTAATTTGCTTGAAACATTTCTTAAAGAAAAAATCGAAAGTTTAATAAAAAACAATATTAAGTTAAAAATTCTTGGTAACATAAAGAAATTTCCTCCAAAAACTCAAAAATTACTAATCTCATCAGAAAATCAAACGATCAAAAGCAAAAAATTACAAATTAATTTAGCATTAAATTATGGTTCAAAAGATGAGATAATACAGGCTATGAAATCAATGAAAAATAAAAACTCCATTATTAATGAAAAATCTTTAAATGCATTTTTGTACACAACCGGTATTCCTGATCCAGATATTTTAATTAGAACCGGTAATACATACAGACTAAGTAATTTTTTGTTGTGGCAATTAGCCTATTCTGAACTATTTTTTATAAAAAAAATGTGGCCAGATTTTAAAAAAAAAGATTATATAAATATACTTAATAAATTTCAAAAGACTAAAAGAAATTTTGGAAATATTTAATGAAAAAAGAGCTAGCTAATAGAATTCTAAGTTCAATTATTTTAATACCTATAACTTTTTTTTTTATTATTAAAGGGTCTTATTTTTTTAATTTTTTCATATTGATTTGTTTTTGCATAATTGCATATGAGTGGCATATGATGAGTAAAAAAAAAAACTACAGTTTTTATGGGTTCATTTTTTTAATTATATCTGCATATACGATATATAAACTCCGCTCTGAAACAGACATGGGTCTTTTTTGGTTTTTATTAATAATGATTGTATGTGTTTCTACAGACATAGGAGGATATTTTTTTGGTAAATTATTGAAAGGTCCAAAACTAATAAAGATTAGTCCAAAAAAAACATATTCAGGCATGATAGGTGGATTCCTTCTATCATTAATTTCGGTATCAGTTTTTATGGGATATCTAGTTTCTGAAGAATTTTCATTAAGTTTATTCGCATTTGTAATTACTATTTCAGCTATCAGTCAAATAGGTGATATTGTTATTTCTTATTTTAAAAGAATGGCAAAAATAAAAGATACAGGAAAAATTATACCAGGTCATGGTGGTCTTTTAGATAGAGCCGATGGAATGATATTTGCATTTCCATTTTCATATTTTACAATATCGTTAAACTTGGTTTTTTAGATGAAAAAAAATATTGCAATCTTAGGATCTACTGGTTCAATTGGAAAAACAACAGTTCAAATTATTTCTAACGAAAAAAAATCTTTTAATGTAATTTTACTTACCACAAATAAAAATTATAGTGAAATTTTAAAACAAATTTCTAAATTAAAACCAAAAAATTTAGTTATTAATAATTTTTATTATTTTAATAAAATTAAAAAAAAATTTAAAAAAAGTAAACTAAAAATTTTTAATAATTTGGACGACTTTCTTAAAAATAATAAACTCAAAATCGATTATACAATGTGTGCGATTTCAGGAATAGAGGGACTAAATCCTATTCTAAATATAATAAAACATAGCAAAAAAGTTGCTATAGCTAATAAAGAATCAATAATATGTGGCTGGAATTTAATTAACAAAGAATTGAAAAAGTATAATACTCAATTTATTCCAGTCGACTCAGAGCATTTTTCAATTAATGCTCTTCTTTCTAATAATGAGATTGATGATGTTGAGGAAATTATTATTACCGCATCAGGAGGTCCATTATTAAATTTTCCTCTAAAAAAATTTTATAAAATTTCACCAAAGAAAGCTATCAAGCATCCTAATTGGTCAATGGGGAAAAAAATTTCCATCGATTCTGCAACTCTCATGAATAAAGTTTTTGAAATTTTAGAAGCACAAAGAATCTTTAAAGTAGATTTAAAAAGATTCAAAATTGTAATACATCCAAAATCTTATATTCATGCAATTATAAAATTTAAAAAGGGATTAACTAAAATTTTAGCTCACGACACTGACATGAAAATTCCAATATTTAATGGTTTATACGAAAAAACAAAAATTAATTTATCAACTAAAAAGATAAATTTTGAATATTTGAATAATCTTAATTTTCAAAATGTTAATGATAAAAAATTTCCATCAATTAAATTTTTAAAACTTTTTTCTAACAAAGTGTCCTTATATGAAACCGTTATGATAGGATCTAATGATGAATTAGTTAATCTTTTTTTAAAAAATCAGATTAAATTTACTGATATTCATATTTTGCTGAAAAAAATATTGAATAGTAGAGAATTTTTAAAATATAGACGAATTGAGCCACAAAATTATAAGCAAATAGAAGATTTAAATAAATATGTTAGATTGAAAACATTAAGCTTAAGTGTATTATCCAAAAAATGTTAAGAATTGTTATCACATTTTTTATAATCTTTTTTTCAATTTCTTCGCTACGGGCTGAGGTGATAAATGAAATTGAAGTTAAAAATAATATAAGAGTATCTCCACAGACAATTATAAATTTTGGAAAAATTGAAATAGGCAAAGATTACAATCAAAATGATTTAAATACTATTCTTAAAAATCTATATGATACAAATTTTTTTTCTGACCTGAATATAAGTATTGAAAATGGAAAATTAACTATATTCGTTGAAGAAAATAAAATTATACAAACGTTACAAATAAGAGGCCTTAAAACAAAAACACTAAATGAGGCCTTAAGAAAAGAAATAATACTTCGTGACAAAAGTCCTTACAATGAATTTCAAGCATCACAAGATTTACAACTAATTAAAAATGTTCTTACAAGTTTTGGTTACTATTTTGCGACAGTAACAAGTACATTACAAGAAAATGAAAATAATACTGTTAATTTAATCTATGATATAGATTTGGGTGAAAAAGCATTAATTTCAAAAATTGAATTTACTGGTAATAAAGTTATTAAAGATAGAAAACTTAGAAATGTTATTACGAGTGAAGAAAATAGATTTTGGAAATTTATAACCAGCAAAAAATATTTAGACTACAACCAAGTCCAGTTAGATAAAAGACTGTTAAAAAACTTTTATTTAGATAAGGGATACTATCAAGTAGAGATAAGAGATTCGTCTGCTCAACTATTAGATAGCGGAGATTTTAATTTAATTTTTAATATCGAAGCAGGACCAAAATTTAGAATTAATAAAACAGAACTAGTGATTCCAACTGATTACAATATTAAAAATTTTGAGAAAGTAAGTGAAATATTGACTGATATGGAAGGGGAAATATATTCATTTACACGAGTGGGAAAACTGGTCGATCAAATAGATAAAATTTCATTAAGTAGAGAGTATGAATTTATTACTGCAAAAATTAATGAAGAAGTTCTTGATGAAAATTTACTAAATCTAAAAATAGTAATATCTGAAACAGAAAAAAAATATGTTGAAATAGTAAACATAACTGGGAATAATATAACACAAGAAAGAGTAATTAGAGATCAGTTGGAAGTTGATGAAGGAGATCCGTTCAACGAGTTATTACATGCAAAATCAATTAATAATATTAAGTCACTCAGAATTTTTAAAAACGTTCAATCTGAAATAATTGATGGAAAAGAAGAAAATACTAAAGTAATTAATATTAAAGTTGAAGAACAGCCCACAGGAGAATTAGCACTTGGAGCTGGAGTTGGATCAGAGGGTAGTAGCATCGGTTTCTCTGTTTCTGAGAATAATTATCTTGGTAGAGCTATTAAATTAAGAACATCATTAGATGTATCAGACGACAGTATAAAGGGGCAGTTTTCAATTTATAATCCAAATTTTAATTATACTGATAAAGCTTTATCGACAAATATTCAAAGTATAGTTACTGATAAATTGACTAAAAGTGGATATAAATCTTCAAAAACTGGATTTAGTTTTGGTACATCTTTTGAACAATACGAAAATTTTACTTTAACGCCTAAAATTTCGTCTTTTGTTGAAAAATTAGAAACTAATTCAGAAGCTTCAGATACATTAAAAAAACAAGAGGGAGATTATTTCGATACAGCTCTCTTTTATGCATTAACATATGATAAAAGAAACCGAAAATTTCGACCTTCAGAGGGGTACCTAAGTCAGTTTTTACAAAATATTCCTTTAGTTGCTGATGATAAAGCAATTTTAAATGGATATGAATTCTCAAAATATAATCTTTGGGGAGAAGAATTAATTACAAATATCTCTTTATATACTAGAGCAATAAATTCTTTAGACGATAGTAAAGATGTAAGAGTATCAGACAGATTAGGTCTTCCTAGAACAAAATTAAGAGGATTTGAGTCTGGAAAGGTTGGTCCAAAAGACGGATCTGATTATGTTGGAGGAAATTATGCAGCATCTTTAAATTTTTCATCAAATATTCCAATGCTTTTGCCAAGCGTAGAAACATTAGATGTAAATTTTTTTATTGATGCAGGAAATGTTTGGGGCGTTGATTATTCAAATACAATTGACGATTCAAACACGATTAGAAGCTCTACAGGATTAGGCGTTGATTGGTGGACACCGATAGGACCGCTAAGTTTTACATTTGCTCAACCCTTGTCAAAAGCTAGCACAGACAAGACTCAAACATTTCAATTTAACATAGGTACAACTTTTTAATGAGAAATTTATTATTAATTTTTTCATTAGTTTTATTTTTTTGTTCAAATTTATTTGCACAAGAAAAAGTTGTTTATGTAGACATTGATTATATCATGGCTAACTCTAAAGTTGGCAAAAATATCAATTCTAAAATAGAAAAAACTCATAAAGATAATATTGCAACTTTTCAAAAAAAAGAAAAAGAACTTAAAAAAAAAGAACAAGAAATTATTAAACAAAAAAATATAATTTCAAAAGAAGAATTTCAAAAAGAAATTCAAGAACTTAGAGAACAAGCAAGCAAATATAGAAATCTTAGAAAAGAAAAAATTGATAAAATCACAAAACAACGTCTTTCGGCCACTGCCAAAATAGTCAATGAGTTAAGACCAATACTTGCTGAATATGCAGATCAAAATTCTATCTCAATTATAATTCAAAAAAAAAATATTATAATTGGTAAATCGAGTCTTGATATCACAACTGAAATTTTAGAACTTTTGGACAAGAAAATAAGTAAAATCAAATTAGACTAACTAATGTCAGATTCTTTATCAAAAGCCGACATAATAAAATTATTACCACATAGAGAACCTATGCTTTTAATAAGTGAACTAATTAATATTAAAAAATTATTTTCAGCTACAGCTATAGTAGATGTAAGAAAAGATAGTTTTTTTGTTCAAGGACATTTTCCAGGACAACCAGTTATGC
>CETH01067809.1_pt1 | contig 12357 bp, 13 predicted proteins | sample 361461 | NCBI WGS metagenome assembly CETH01 (sample SAMEA2622695, study PRJEB7988) | marine metagenome | isolation source: saline water (ENVO:00002010), including
CATCTTCAGCTGGCTTCTCTTCTTCAGCTGGCTTTTCATCTTCAGCTGGCTTCTCTTCTTCAGCAGGCTTTTCATCCTCAACTGGTTTTCCATCTTCAGCTGGTTTTTCATCTTCAGCTGGCTTCTCTTCTTCAGCTGGCTTCTCTTCAGGTGAAATACTTTTTAAAAATTTAATAAGTTTATTGTAAAGATCTTTTAGAAAATTAAAAATTTTTAGTAGGAAATCTTTCATATTAAAATCCCTCTATATTCTGTAAATATTTTTGTTGATTAAAAATAAAACATATATTTTTTTTAAAGCCTTTTAGAAATAATACTTAATACTTTATTAAGCTAACTAATATTTAATTGAGCTAATAACATTCCATTTTGTAATAGAAATTATCCTGCACATCCCTTCTTGTTAAATGGATATGGAAGGTTAGTGGAATGTTATTGAAAATATTTAATAAAAAATAGATCTTTTCTGTATAGTATTTATACCAAATTTGTCACTTTTGGGGAGATTTATAAAATTGTCTCCCATTCAAATCTGGGCCCTGGCACCTTCATCTACTTTTAGATGGGGACAAAAAGCACTCCTAATGGAGTGCTTTTTTTGTTATTCAGTTTGCGATAGCAGTGAAAGTACTGGGATTACTATCATTTCTACAGCATAAATTAAGAATTATGAAAGGAACAGTAAAAAAATAAGGACCTGTAAGTTGATAACGAATTGACTATTGTTATTAGCCTACTTATTCAGATGCTTTGCTATTCATGAAAATATTCATGAAAGTCTTGAATATTGAAATATAAAAGCAATTAATAAATCCTTGAAAAGGATTTATTAATTATAAAATTCAAGCTATCAATGTTTGTTGCAAAAGATAAGAAATCCTCACAGATTATTGAATCTTTAAAAACTATATTGCTAGATTTTTAAATGGTTAATTCTTATGATTAACATTTTTGAAGAATTTTTTTATAAAATAAAAATCTAAACAATTTATAAAATGATGCCTAGGAAATCAAAATATACAGGAGAATATAAAAAGAAAAAAGGAAAGAATCCTATACCTTTTCCTCATATTGTTTTAGAGGAAAAGAAAAAAGTTTATTTTAAAATTGATTCTGTTTGGCCCGCCTCATTAGCTGTTAAACCAATCATGAGAGAGCATTTTCCTGATAATTACGAGGGATATATTGCTTCAGATGAAATTTGGGAAAAATTAATGAAAGAATTAGATCCTAATAAAGGGAATTGAAATTATACTGAAGAATTATTCTTTATTATTTCCCTCAATTTTAAAAGCATTTAAAATAAAAATAATAATTCTGCTTATTTGGTAAATTATGTTTGTAAGTATTGATTTATGCTTAGTACCAATTGGAGTTGGTACTTCTCTATCTCCTTATATTAAAGAATGTAAAAAAATCATTGAGGAATGCCACCTAAATTATGAACTTGGAGCTAATGGAACTGCGATAGAAGGTGAGTGGGAGGAGGTATTTAAATGTGTAAGAAAGTGTCATGAGAAAATTCATAAGGTAGGTGTTCCAAGAATTTATTCCACAATCAAAATAAACACGAGAACTGATAAAGAGCAGAAATTCAGAGATAAATTAAAAAGTGTCTTAGACAATTAAATATTTAAATAAATTATTTGTCTCATAAAATGCCTTCTAGCATTAAAAATGAATTTCATCCAAAATATATCGCCTGAAAAACTTTTATTTACATTCTTGATCTTTTAATCTATTAAAGATACATTTACTGTTAATTACCATACCTCTGTAATCAGTAAGTTTTAATCGTTTCATCCATAAAGAAATATCTCTTACAGTCGAAGAATTTTTCGAAATATAAAAAATGACCTCCTTGGTAGGCCTGATAACAACATAAGGAGGGACTTTTGATATTTTCATATTTTGAGTTTATAAATAGTTTTACTCAATAAATTGAATTTTGAGGTCATTTAAAATACATTCGCCAATATTAAATATTTACCTTTCCATTCAAATTATTATTCTCGACACTATAGCTGGATTTGTAATAAAGCTGGCCTTCTATAATATTCTTTAATAAAAAAAGTTCTCAATCTAAACTTTTATCTAAACTTTTATCTGATCTTTTTCTGCTTTTCAATAATAGATTTTTGTCTTTAATCGCATTAGATATTGATTAATCTTCAAATTTAATATCTAGAACAAAATATTTTAAATTTCAATATAGTTAATTCTATTTGTAAGATTAAGTTATCTATTATCAAACTAATTATTTCTTTTTATAGTCTCATAATCTGAAACTTAAAGATTTTAAAGATGATATAATTTGAGTAAATAAAAGTACATTTCAATTACTCTTGAATTCAGGTTATCAATTTTGGTAAAACATTTTGCTTAGTAAATTGTTTCTTGACTCAAAATACAAGTTCTTGAAAATAATTGATTAAGCTTAAGGTTTTAAAATTTTTAAAATAATGAGAAAGCTACGAAAATTCTTTTTAGTTTCATTTTTCACTGCAATAGCAATAATTTTAATTTACCTTATTCAAAACTTTGGTATTGAACCACTTCGAAATAAAGTAGAAAGTATGGGGATTTGGGCACCTTTGGGAATATTTTTCCTAAGAGGTATAAGCATAATCTTACCTGCACTTCCTAGCTCAGCTTACTCTCTTCTAGCCGGATCATTGCTAGGATTTAAAACTGGATATTTCACTATAATCATTTCAGATATTGTCTTTTGCCAAGCAGCATTTTTCATTGCTAGAAATTTTGGGCGTAATCCTGTCAAAAGATTAGTTGGTCAAAAAGCAATGAAAAGAATAGAAAGTTTTAATCAAAATCAATTAGAAGAAAATTTCTTTTTAATGACAGGACTTCTAATGACAGGACTTTTTGACTTTCTAAGCTATGCGATTGGGATAGGGGGTACACGCTGGAGAATTTTCACACCTGCATTACTTATAAGCCTTTTAATAAGTGATTCAATACTTGTTGCTGTGGGAGCAGGAGTTAGCCAAGGAGCTGGTTTGCTACTGGGTGTAGCTTTATTAGGAATGTTCGCACTTGCCACAATATCTGGTTTGACAAAAAATCATTCAAAATAAGTTTTAATATTTAAAAAAGATATGACATTTTGCAAAATTTATTTTTTTAAGGTATTAATTTATGCAAGAATTGTTATCTAATTTGTTATGAATAAGTAAATGTCGTCATACAGGCCAACATCTTATAACAGACCAGGTGAACAGATCTCAACAACACCTTCAGGGATAAAAGTTACTTCAGCAAAAAATTTCATGATTGATTCAATGGTTCGAATGATTCAAAAAGCAACAAATCATTCAGTAGAAGAAAAACTTGACGAAGATATTACAAACAACTGAATCTTTTATTGATAGCAGTATAGGATCTTGGAAATCTATTAGAAGCAGTCACTCCTTGGCTTTTCAAGAGTTTGAGAATACTAATAGTAATATAATAATTTCTAAAATCAATTTAGATAATGAAGAAGTTAATGATATTTTAAAAGCATTCAAATCTAATTTAAAAATTAATTTTGCCCTCAAAATTACATGGGAAGCAAAAAGTGATTGGAATGATGATCAAAAAGTTAATAGAGATCAAACTACTTTATTATTCTCAGCAAAAGATTCTTATTCAGGGAAAATTTTCAAAAATAAGGGTTATGCAGAATTAATTCATTCTTGCTCAAATTACTATATGGATGAGACATCAGGTTTAAATATTACAACTGAATATAATTCCACAGTTACTTTCGAAAGAATAAACTTTCTATCAAAAAATGTACGATTTAGATATTCAATTATAAAAGGCAAAACAAACAGCGAAATAATCCAAACTTCTCACTCTTCAGAGATAAGAAATTTCCCTAGTTAAAAAGAGTAATAATTTTCTGAAAATATAATTCTGTATCTTTAACTAAATCATTTAAAACAGATTTATCATCAATTTCAGAATCAACTGTACTCCTGATATCTGATATAGTTGCATCTTTTATTAACTCTATAACTCTTATTGCATTTTCCAAAGGCACTCCAAGAGAAAGATAAGTATTTTTTAGATCTTTCAAACAGCTTTTATAAAGAATCTTTTCTTCATGAGTGAGTAGCATGTATGTGACATATCTAATAATTATTTCTCCATCTCTTAAACAAACTGACATCTTATTAGTTGTGTTAACGCTATTACTAGAATTTAATGAATCTTGATTTTCACAAATCATAGCAGTCACAGCATCAGCGGCTATTGCGTGAGAATTATTAGTAATTGAGATAATTGCATCTAATCTAGAATTTGATGTATTTATAAATTCTTTAATATTATCAATTTCTTTTTTTTCTATATGTGACAAAAGATTTTGATTCTTAATAGGATCATTATTTTTTAGATTTTGCATTCTTTCCAAGAATTAAATTAATTTACTTTAAAAAGTCAACTTAATTAGAATAATACAAAGATATGTTCTTGAGTAAAAAAATAAATATAAAGCAACTCTTCTTAATGAAATGGATGAGAAAACTTATGATATAAGGATTTTGTCCCATTATGCATTCATAAAAGAATTTTCATGATAAATGCGTTAACATAAATCCAAGTATTTTTAGCATTTTGGATAATCAAGACTTAACTTTATCAAAAAAACTTATTGCCACCTACAAAGAAAGATTAAAAAACGAAATAATCAAAAGAAGTAATAAGTTAAGAATCCCCCGAAATATTTCTCAAGAAATAATTACAAACAATATTGAAATAAATGAATTGCAAAAAGTACTAGATAATTTAGAGGGGAATTCATTATCCTCTAAAAAACCTACAGAATAAAATTATATGCTTAAATTATATAATTAATCGTGCCAGAAACTAACAATTATCTTTTTGAATCATTAAATAATGAGCAACATCAAGCAGTAGCTCATTTAAATGGGCCACTTCTTGTGGTTGCTGGTGCAGGAAGTGGAAAGACAAAAGCCCTTACTCATAGAATTGCTAATTTAATTGAGAATAACAAAATTAATCCACACAATATTTTAGCTGTGACTTTTACAAATAAAGCCGCTAAAGAAATGAAAGAAAGATTAGAAATAATACTCGCTAAATCACTTTGCTTGAATAGATTTGGACAGCCTTGGTCGACATTAAATGTTATTGACCAAAATCAGTTAAGGGCAAATATAAATCAAGACAGACTACAAGATCTATGGATTGGCACTTTTCATTCTTTATTTTCTAGATTATTGCGATTCGATATTGAAAAATATCAAGATTCTGAAGGACTGAAATGGAATAAAAGATTTTCAATTTATGACGAAACAGATTCTCAAACTTTAGTTAAGGAAATTGTAATTCAAGATATGCGTCTTGACCCAAAGAAATACGATCCAAAAAAAATCAAACGAGTAATTAGCAATTCAAAAAATCAATGCTTAACACCTAATCAATTAGAAGAAAAAGCAGAAAGTAATTTTGATCAAATAATTGCAGATATATATAGAAAATATAGGATTGCTCTATCTAAAAATAATGCCCTTGACTTTGATGATTTGCTTTTACTTCCAGTTTTCCTCTTAAAGCAAAATGATGTAGTTAGAGATTATTGGCATAAAAGATTTAAGCATATTTTAATTGATGAATACCAAGATACAAATAGAACGCAATATGAACTTATTAAATTAATAACTACTGGTAATATAAATTCACAGGAATTTTATAATTGGGATAACAGATCAATTTTTGTTGTTGGAGATGCCGATCAAAGTATTTATAGTTTTAGAGCCGCAGATTTTAGAATATTAATTGGATTTCAAAAAGATTTTAGAAAGTCATCTTTGAAAGAAGATAATTCTATTGTCAAACTTGAGGAAAATTATAGATCTACATCAAATATACTAAATGCTGCAAATAATTTAATAGAGAATAATGTTGAAAGAATAGATAAAGTTTTAAGAGCAACAAAAGGAGATGGAGAACCTATTAAATTATTTAGTTGTGATGATGAGATATCAGAAGCCGAAGCGATAACAAGCAAAATTAGATCATTAAACAATTATAATTCTGAACCAAAATGGAGTAATTTTGCAATTTTATATAGGACAAGAGCTCAATCAAGGGTTTTAGAGGAATCTCTTGTTAGATGGAGGATACCATATACAATATTCGGAGGACTACGTTTCTACGATAGAAGGGAGATTAAGGATGCTATTGCTTACTTAAAAGTGCTTGTAAATAATTCAGATAATATAAGTCTTTTAAGGATAATAAATATTCCCAGAAGAGGCATTGGAAAAACAACTATTCAGAAACTCAATAACATATCGAATCAATTAAATGTCCCTTTATGGGAAGTTATAAATGATAAAGAAAGTCTAAATGAAACTATTGGCAGATCTTCAAAAGGGATAAATCAATTTACTGAATTAATGAATGATTTAAGCTGCTACATAGAAAATTCTGGACCAGCCCAATTATTACAACTTATTCTTGAAAAAAGCGGATATCTTAATGAATTACTTATTAGTGGTTCGGAAGAATCTGAAGACAGGAGAAATAATCTTCAAGAATTGATTAATGCAGCCACTCAATATGAAGAGGAGACTGAAAATGGTGATACAGAGGGATTCCTTTCCTCAGCAGCACTAACAACCGAAAACGATACGAAAAAAACCCTCCCAAATTCAGTCACTTTAATGACCTTACATAACAGTAAAGGTTTAGAATTTAAGAATGTTTTTATTTCAGGTTTAGAACAAGGTCTTTTCCCTAGCTATAGATCTATAGATTCACCTTCTCTTCTGGAAGAAGAAAGAAGATTATGTTACGTAGGCATTACAAGAGCAAAAGAAAGAGTTTTCTTGTCTCATGCGAGAGAAAGAAGATTATGGGGCGGGATGCGAGAAGCTACAATTCCATCTATATTCTTATCAGAGATCCCTGAAGAATTAATAGATGGAGAAATCCCCCAATCAGGAGGAGCATCTATCAGAAGAGATTGGCATTTAGAACGTTTAACGAGAGTTGATCGTGATAATTCTGAAATATTAAATAAACCAACCAATGCTGTAAGAAGGTTATATTCTGGACCTAGCAAGGGGAAATCATGGCAAGTTGGAGATAAATTAATCCATTCCAAATTTGGTAAAGGTGAGATTATCCATATTTTTGGAAGTGGAGAAAAAATTTCTATTGCAGTCAAATTCGGTGATAAAGGTAGTAAAATTTTTGATCCAAGATTAGCTCCCATAAGAGCAATGAATTAGTTTTTATGAGTCAAATCAATTCATATTTATTCAAAGAATTGCAAGGCCTACCATTTGGAATATATAGTTTAATGTTGACTTATAGCAAATTAAATAATGTCAAAATTGCAATAGTCGGTGGGTTTATAAGAGATTTATTAATTAAAAAATTTCACAAGACAGAAATTCATGATTTTATTGATTTAGATATAGTAATTGAAGGTTCAGCTATCTCACTAGCAAAATTCATTAAAAAAAATATTAATAATGTAGATTTATGTCTAATTAAAGAATTTGATATTTATAAAACTGTTGAAATTAATATTAATAATTTAAAAGTTGATATCGCTTCTGCTAGAGAAGAATTTTATCTTGCTCCAGGATTAAATCCAACAGTAAGAGATTCAACAATTTCAGAAGACTTAAAAAGAAGAGATTTCAGTATAAATGCAATAGCATTTGAAATATTAGAAAAAAAAATTTATGATCGATTCGAGGGGATTAATCATATAAAAGATAAGAAATTATATCTATTACATAGAAATAGTATTAAAGATGATCCTAGCAGAATTTTAAGATGCGCTAAATATGCATCTAGATTAAAATTTGATATTTCAGAAATTTCCCTATTACAGGCTCAAACTTTTATAAAGCAATGGCCTTGGAAGTACTCACATAATAACTCTAAGAATAAATTCCCTCCTGGTATTAGTATCCGTTTAAGAATGGAATTAGCCGAAATCTTGAAGAATGATAATTTGTCAGAGATCTTAGCAATTTTATATAAGTGGAAGGTTATTTCTCTTATAAATAAAAATATTAAAGTAGATAATAAATTTTTAAGAGGCTTAAATTGGATAAAGAAATTAAAGGGAAATTTTATCCTTTATTTAGTAAAAGATTCAGATTCTTTGAGTGAACTTTGCGATAGATTATACATTAATACCAAAGAGAAAAAAATAATTGATGACTATATTAAATTTAAAAATCTTTTAGAAATTAGAACTGATAAATATAATAATTTTTCTCCTTCTCAATGGACAAAATTTATTGAGGAAAATCATATGAATATTGATACGGTAAAGTTGCTCATAGGAAATGGTGGATTATTTTGGAGGCCATTATTTAAGTGGTTATACATCTATAGAAATATCCAAAGTAATAAAAACGGTGAAGACTTAAAAAGTGATGGGTGGTTTGAAGGTAAAGAGATGGGCGAAGAACTTCGAAGATTACGCTATTTACAAATAGATAATTACAAAAAAAATTAATTTCTATACTACTACTCCTACTCTATACCAATTTTCTTTCAAATATTCTTCATAAATTGGATTACAGCTAATTAAAAGAGGACCACAAGTTTGCGGATCAAGTAGGAGCTCCAATTTATCCGAAAATTCTTTCTTTATAGATTTTTTATTCTGAACAAAAATTATTGATTGATCTTCAAAATCGTTTGTAATTATCTTTTCATAAATTCTTCTATTCCCCTCATATAAGGAACTTTTTATACCTATATTGATTAATTCTAAGATTTGGGGATAAGCTCTTACTAAAGATAGATCTATTAATGCCCTAATTTTATTTTGATTTTTTTTAATCCTAAATTTATTAGAGGCATCTACCATTTCTTTTAAATGTCCCAACAATCCAAAACCTGTGACATCAGTTGAAGCATTAATTATATTTTCGCCTAGATTATGCTGTAATAAATCAATATCCTCAATTAGCTTTTGTTGACTAGTTAATAAATTTTGAAATACTTCAAATGAACTTTTAAATAAATTAATATTTCTCATTTGTGCAGCAAAAAATATTCCAACACCCAATGGCCTTGACATAAAAATAATATCTCCAGCTCTCATACCTGATTTTTGCCAAGGCTTCTTTCCTTCTCCCAAATAACCATTAACAGTTAGAGAAATATCAATTCCAAGAGAATAAGGACTATCTGAAAAGTTTCTTGACTCATAGGTATGCCCACCAATTACCTTTGCTCCAATATCATCAACTACAGAATTAATTCCATTAAGACTATGCGTACAAAGATAATTTTGAAAATCATTTTCTACTTTAGGAAGAGAAATTAAAGTATTTATTGAAGAAACCTTAACTCCACATGCCCATAAATCAGAACATGAATGAAGAGTTGTAATGCGCGCATTTAGCCACGGGTCACTTATTAGTGCAGGGAATCCATCTACACTCTGAAGTAGTATTTTATTATCAAATTTAATTACTTCACTAGCATCTTCGGGAAATTCAGCAAATTTTTCTAATTTAGAATCCATTAATGAATTATTTAAAACATTTTGAGAAATTTTTGCTCCACAGCCCCTACAATCAAAATTCTCCATCTGTTTTTTATTCTTTTCACTTTTCATTTCTTTTAACTTAAATTTTTTAATAAAATTTTTATCAATATTATTTTTAAAATTACCAAATAAAGTAGATGATTGAACTGTCAATTTTCCAAAGAAGGAAAAAGTTTCTAATCCTCCATTAAATGTCTTTACTATTTGCAAACCGCGCTTTTGTGGAAACCAATTCTTTAAAGTTTTCCCTTCTAAGTCTTTTTTTAAATTAATTGCTAGAGTATTAGCCGCTCTAACAGCAAATACTCCTGATGCTGGTCTTTCGCTCTTAATAGAAACTGCACAATCACCAACCGCAAATACATTTGGGAATTCATTTACTTGCAATCCTGAATTTGTATATATTCGTCCTTTTTTATCTAATTTTAAAAGATTATTATCTAACCAAGAGGGGCATTGATTACCTGTACATAAAAGAATTTTGCCGTAATCAAAGTCGATTTTTTCTTTCAAATAAATATTAAATTTCCTTAATTTATTAAATATTTGATTATTAATTTTTTTTTGATCACAAACTAAGATTATTTTTCTATAGCTCCATCTTTTCCTGAGTGCGAAGCTAATTTCTATTGCTGCGAGTCCGCTACCTACAATTACAAAAGGTAATTCTTGAAAATCATCATTTATATCCTCACTTACTATTTTTTTGTATGAATCATAAAATGGTTTAATTGGAAACGCTATTTTGCTTTCTACTAAATCTTTAAATTGTGCATCAATTTTTGTTTCGCTTCCAAAATTTAGAACAACATTTGAATATTGAATAAAAGGTCTTTTATGAAACAAAACCTTTTTCTGTAAAAAGTTTATATTGCTTATTTCATCTTTGATAAAAGAAATTTTTGCTCTATTAGCTAATGAATAAATATCAATTAAGGTTTCATCAATTTTAAATTCCCCAGCTATGACTCCTGGATACATTGCTGAGTAAAACAAATTAAAATCTCTAGATATAATTGAAATATGACATTTAGGTCTCAAAACAGGTCTCATTAACCATTTGTGTATTAATAAGGCATTTGAATGCCCGCCTCCAATAAGCACTAGATGTTTACAACTCATTTTTATAGCTATGAATAAAGAGCATTTGTTACCAATTGAGGAATCCAAATTAGGAGTGATTGGCGGAAGTGGTTTCTATTCAATAAATTCAATAGATTGCTCAAAAGAGATTGATGTGGATACTCCTTATGGTAAACCCTCTGACTCAATAAGAATTTTTAAAATTGGGAATCTCGAACTAATTTTTATAGCCAGGCATGGAAGAACACATAAATATAATCCTACTGAGATTCCCTATAAAGCTAATATATGGGCGCTAAGATCTTTGGGAGTAAGATGGATAATTGCTCCATCTGCAGTAGGCTCGCTTAAAGAACAAATAAGGCCACTCGATATAGTAATCCCAGATCAATTTATTGATAGAACACATCATAGACCTGCTACTTTTTTTAATGAAGGGGTTGTTGCACATGTCAATATGGGAGACCCATTTTGTCAAACATTATCGAGTATGGTTGGAGATATCAGCGAAAAAAATATTACAGGAGGAAGGCAACTACATAGAGGAGGTACTTATTTGGCTATGGAAGGTCCTGCTTTTTCAACTCGTGCAGAATCAAATTTATATAGACAATGGGGCTGTTCAATAATAGGTATGACAAATCATACAGAGGCTAGATTAGCAAAAGAAGCTGAAATTGCATATGCATCTCTTTCAATGGTTACTGATTATGATTGCTGGCATCAAAATCACAAAGAAGTTTCCGTAGGAATGATTATTAATAATTTAAGAGTAAACGCTGAGGTTGCTAATAAAATTATTTTTGAAGCTGCCCAATTAATTGACAAAGAAAGACCTCAAAGTTTATCGCATGATAGTCTCAAGGATGGATTAATTACATCAAAAAATAACGTATCTAAAGAAACAAAGTCAAAAGTAAAAATATTTACCGATAACTATTGGTTATAGTTTTTAATTTTACGAAAAATAATTTAGAGATAAAAGTTATCCTCCTGCACCAACTCCACTGTAAGAACCTGCAAAGAATAAACCAATCACCAAAATTACGGCTATTCCTCCTCCAGTAGCAATTAGCCACAAAGGTAGTGCTCCTTCTGTCCATCTTCTTTCCCAAGCAATGGCTGGTCTTCCATCTGGAAGCCTATCTTTAATTCTGCCATCAGGCGCTTTTAATCCTTTGTTACTCATAATTTTAATTTAATTGAAAAAAATAGTTTTAATTTAATTGAAGAAATAACTGGAAAATAGTATTCCCAAAACCAAAATAAACAGCACCCCTAAATATAAGCTAGTGCGGTTCAGTTCTACAGGAACCTTATTGGGATTTTCGTTTATTTGCATAATGAAAAAGTTTTGTATAAATAAACTGATGAATAAACATCAATTCGTGTTATTTGAGAAAAATTATCTAAAATTTTCATTTTATTTATTTTAAACAATGTTTTTTTGCTTAATAGATAAATAAAATGAATTTTAGTGAGAGATTGAGTCAGATTATTTTGTTCGAAGATCTAACTGAGACTTAGCTTCATATCTCTGTGTAACAACTGGTGCTTTTGATTCCGAAGCCTGAAAATAACTGTCAGGTCTTGGAGTTCCAAAAGCATCATATGCTAACCCTGTGTATACGAATAAAAAGCCTGATATGAAGATTGCTGGAAGTGTTACTGCATGAACAATCCAGTATCTAACACTGGTAATTATCTCAAAAAAT
>CETH01101772.1_pt1 | contig 12352 bp, 11 predicted proteins | sample 361461 | NCBI WGS metagenome assembly CETH01 (sample SAMEA2622695, study PRJEB7988) | marine metagenome | isolation source: saline water (ENVO:00002010), including
CCATTTTTTCAAAGCCTAGGCTTGGAATCTAATCTACCTCCACGAATCTAGAATTCAGGCCGAATGGTTTGAATTCTTCACCGCTTGAATCGTAATACTGTCTCATCCACTCCACGAAGTGAAGCCTTGCTGCATGTATGTTCGGACTGAAGACGCCTAGCCCCCATGCGAAGAATTGGACTGAGAGCCAACCAATCAGAAGAAGAGGGATGAAGAGGTAGTCAATCGTTGAGGCATGGGAAATGTCCTCTAGAATGTGTGCCAGTGGCTCGAAGAGTTTCTCGTTTCCTGTCTCTGCGATCTTCACTCCAACTACTCCTACTGCAAACAGCCTGACATAGGAAATCACGGTTGGCATCATCCCAACTGCCTCAATTGGGGCCAAACCAATATTGATTGGGAATGGGACTCCATGGTAGTTGTACAGGGTCCACATAAGCATCACAGTGGCTGAGATTGAAATCGCCGCACCCGGCATCATCATCCACTCTGCGTCGGATGGCCCTAGGAAGCCATATGCGAACATGAATCCTCCAACTAGGAGGATCATCCAAACGCCCTTCTCGAAGAAAGCGCAGACAAGCCCGAACCCGCCGTGCCCATTGCCATACAGCATGATGTCCCTGAATCCTATTGACAGCCCTAGGAAGACGTGCAGGACACCTAGATAAATCGTAAGCAGGATAAGATGCTCGAGATTCCCGTGGTCTTCAACCATAGTCACCCTGTGGAATGGGAATGCGAGTTCTATCCCGAGGGGAAGTGAGGCGTGCCAGAAGTGATAGTAGTCGAAGCTTGGGTACAGTATGGAGAGTGCCTCTGCGGGGTTATGACTGTGGTGAGGGAAAATCTCCCAACCTGCAAATTCTGCATATATATATCCGAAAACCAGGGTACCGAAGCCTATGTAGGTCAGAAACTTGCCACCCATCTTTAGCATCTCATTGGTTCCTGAGTTTCTAATTAGCGCCCACCCTAGGGCCATTGTAATGAGTCCGTAAGCCATGTCTCCTAGCATGATGCCGAAGAATATTGGATAGGTCACCATCATGAAAACCGTTGGATCTATCCTCCCGTATGCGGGACGCCCGACTGCGTCTGTGAGAAGCTCCATTGGCTTGCTTGTATTCCTCTCTTGGAAAGCTATGGGGGGCATTTCTTGGTGGTGATCGTGATCCGAGTGTCCGTGGCCTCCCCCTCCTGCCTCCATCTCGAAAGGAGCGACTTCCGTGTATAGGCACACGGACTTGAGTTCTGACTGAACCTCCTCGGCCCTACTCATCACTAGCCATCCATCAAGAACGAAAGCATGCTCTGACACCGCGATCCTAACTGGGGCGGTTAGAACATCGTGATCCCTCTCCAGCACCTCAAGGCCACAGGCCAGCATCTCGCCATTGGAATTCTCCCACTCTCTGATCTGGTCCATGAGGGCGGACTTCTCGCTGTCGAGCGAGTCCCGTGAATCCTTGATTTCCTCTAGCCTCTCAGAGGGGGATCCTTTCCCCTCGGGGATAGCAATGGACTCGAATCCCGCGGATTCAAGGGATGAAGACACGGTTGCGGAATCCTCTGAACGACAAAAAACGGCCACGATGGACTGATTGCCTTTCTTTGCTTGGAAAATTAAACCTCCAGCAGTTGAGGCGATATCGGAGTCTGTCACGGTACCTACGAATGAAGAGATTGAGTCATACCCGCCGAGTAGCTCTATGTCTATGCCAAGGGGAGCCACCATTGACAGGTTTTCCATTTCCTCTTCGAGAGCGGATATCTCGTTTTCCAAATCGTCAGCTCTCGAACTTGCCTCAAGAAGTTCGTCGATCCTTGAGGGTAGAACGTCCGAAAGGCTCGTACGTACAGGACCCGAGGGAACTGGCTTATCAGGCCCATCGGTGGACACTATCGATGCTGCAGAACGGGCTCTTACCAATACCTTGCCGATCTCCTCAGAGGAGGGGTTTGGTGAGCCTAGGGAAAAGCCTTCTTCGGAGCCATCGTAGTCAATGATGTGTAACGCTTCAAGGCGTGCAAGGATGTTGACTGCATCATCCAACTTGTCAACACTCCCTGCGGCAACAAGCCTTCCCATCTGCTGGGTATTGACCTGTGACATACGAGGACCTCCTTGATGTTCTAGGATCTGAACGCATCCAGGACCGTCTTCACTGCTGCCGCCCTGTTTCCGTCGCTGTCATTGTGTATCGACTCGATTGACGAGTCTCCCTGATCTGATACCTTCTTGGCCTCGGCTTCAGCCATGGCTCTGGCATCGGAAATCAAGCCTTGGCTGCTTGCCTCTGACTCTGAACGTCCCTCTTGGATAATTTCAGTTGCGGAGAGTCTTGCCTTTGAGATGATCTCAGAGGCATCTGACTCTGCCTTAGAGACAGTGTTCCTTGCTTCATTCTCAGCCTTTCTTATGGCACGGAGTACGTCTTCTCTGCCCATTTTCAGCACCTACGGTGCACTGGCGACCATTGTGGAGTTTATGATGGTAACCTCGCGACTATCACCGGAGTAACAAAGCGACGTGGAGAGGGGTGCCTCGGGAACCCTCCAAATACATGCCACATAGCGGGAGACACGTGGACAGCGAGAGGATAGGGGATGAGGACTGGGCTGAGCTCCAGAGAAACCTAGAGGCGACCATTCCCGTATACGACCGAGTGAATCGAATCGCCACCCTCGGACAGGTCTCCAAATGGCGTAGAATGGTCAGAGACAGGCTACCAAAAAATTGCCGACTACTAGAGATTGGTTGTGGACCTGGTAGCTTCGCTGAGGATGTGGAGGGTGGCGAGTTGTTCTGCCTAGACCCGATTACAGAGATGATCAGAGTGGCGGAGCCGAGAGTCAACTCTTCGCGGGAGTCAAGAGGGGACTCTCCTGCCACGTTCGTAGAGGGCACAGCAGAAGAGCTGCCATTCGAAGACGGTTCATTCGACGCGGTTTGCTCATTGTTCTCCTTCCGGGACTGGTATGACAAGAGAGTGGGGCTATCCGAGTCCCTGAGAGTCCTCAGGCCAGGTGGAAAGCTGGTAATTATCGACCCAGCCAAGATGAATCGCGTACACGGCCTTATCGGATGGCTTTGGATGAGGACCTATGTCAGTGCCTATGCAAGGACAATATACCGCTCCGGTGATCACCCCTGGAAGTGGCTGACCAAGACATACTCGAGTTTCGGGACTACTCGCGATTACGTCAAGATGATCGAGGAGGAGGGCTTCACTGATGTCAAGGCTAAGGTGATTTTCCCGGGAATGGCGACAATCTGGGAAGGCAACAAACCGGATCATGGCGGGGGCTGTTGCTCCAAGTGTTAAGTCAGAGGATGAAGAAGGGCTTCCTGCAAGTTACGAAGCGCCAAACGAAAGGCTTGGTCAGCGGGTTGAAGGCAAGGTTGAGGACCCAGTCAGGAAGGCGCATTATCCAACTTCCGACACTGAATGAGAGTTTCGAGTTTCGCATGACTGATCCCATCTGACGTTTCCACTCGACTTCATAGTCGTGTAAGGAAGTGCCATTCTCCAGATGTGAGGCTATTGCCTTGCCAGCTATTCTTCCTCCAATCATTGCGATCGTGATACCTGCGCCGTTTGAAGGAAGCACCATTCCTGCTGAGTCTCCAACAAGGAGGTGATTGCCCTTCACGAAGTGTTCAATTGTCCCCGACATTGGAAGAGATCCGGCCCCTCTAAATGTGACTTCGCCATCATAACCACTGAGGAATTCTTCCGTGAGCATGTTGAGAGACTTTCCCCTAGAGAACTTCTTCTGTATGCCAACTCCGATATTGGCGCCTCCCTTCTTAGGGAACACCCATGCATAGCCACCCGGGGCCATGGAACCGAAGTGGAGTTCCACTGCCTCTCCGAAGTTCCCATCCATGAGTACGAACTTGATTGGGATCTTGAGGCCGGATTCATCCCAATGATCTCGTCTGAGCGGATCATTGTGTCCTCCAGCCCCTACGATAACCTTGGCCGTGAAGCTTCTACCATCCCTTAGGGTCACGGAATTGTCTGATACAGACTCAACTCGTGTGCCAGTCAGGAATCTGGCGCCCTTGGATGATGCCAGGTCGACCAGCCACTCGTCATGTGCGACCCTATTGAGCATGAGGCCTTCGAAAGGGTACCTCAGAGAGCGGCCCGAGGGAGGGACTATGTGCATCTCACTGGTCCTCATTGATATGGCCTTGTCCGGTGTCTGCAACAGGTCGTCTATGTCCGGGACATCAGGGCACAATCTGCGCATTTCGTCATTTGAGGGGACGAGTTCGCCACACTGCAAGGGAGACCCGATGGGATCCCTCCCGTCGATCACCAATACCTTGCGACCGCCTTCTGCCACGTATCTGGCAACTGTGGCTCCGGCAGGGCCTCCGCCGATCACTATTACTTCCCAGTCGGTGACGAAATCTGACATGTTACCCTCGTAATCAGATTCTCCTTTTCTTGGAAACCAGCGCCACTTCTGACATTAGTTCCCTGGCAGGAGAATCTGGGAGAGATTCGAGAATCTCTAGGGCTCTGTCTACATGGTTCTGGATTAGCTGTTTTACGTACTCCATTGAGTCGGAAATTTCGAGCAGCGAGTGGAGTTCGCTCCATCTTTCATCGCTGAAATTTCTAAGAACGTCTGCCAGGTGCTCCCTCTCGGCGCCGTGGAGGGTCGTCAGAGCGTGTATCAGTGGAAGAGTCATCTTGCCCTCGTGCACATCTGTGCCCCTTGGCTTGCCCATCGAGGGGTCCCCTGTGAGGTCAAGAAGGTCGTCTACAAGTTGGAACGCCCTTCCGAATTCGGTTCCGAATTCATAGAGCATGTCCGCAACCTCTTGGTTGGCGCCAGCGACTAGAGCGGCGCATGCGCAGCTGGTTGAGAATGGCCCGACCGTCTTTCCGTCGATTATCGAGTAGTAGTCCTCAGGGGTTGTGGAGAGGTCTCCTATGTGGTCGAACTGTAGCAATTCACCGGTTGCGATATTGGCGCAGGCAGAGGAAATCATGTCCACCACCTCAAGGTCGTACCTTCCTCCCCTAGAGAAGCCGAGAGAGAAAAGGTAGTCTCCCGCGATAATCGCGTGAGATAGCCCGTGGGAGGAGTGTAGTGTTGGCCTTCCTCTCCTGAATTTTGACTGGTCGTAGATGTCATCATGCACCAGGGTGGCTGTGTGGAGGAGCTCAGAAGAGAGGGCCAAGTCCATTACTTCTGAAACGTCCTCGCCTCCTGCGGCCTCATATGACAGTATGCAGAGAAGGGGCCTGAGCCTCTTACCACCAGCCAGGAGAACGTCCCTGGCGAGAACCATTGCAGGCGCCTCAGAGGATGACATCGCGTCATGGACTAGCGATTCCAGTGATTCTTCGAATAGATTCAGGCGCTTATCGAGTCTCCTCTTCACGGAAAGCATCGTGGCCATGTCCCTCAGACGTTTCCGCGGGGGTCGCATATATCAACAAGTGTGCGCGCGGCCCGTACGGGCACAAGGCGTGCTCCCTCCCTAGAGGTGGATGCGATGACGGAACAACTACTCCTTGCTATGTTGGACACTGTCGGATGCTCCGTATCCAGCAATATATCGAAATTCCTTGATTCGGGTAGCTCACCTGGGATCGGCATTGAGGTCAAAAATGCCGAAAACCTGGACGAGGGGTTATTGATGCTAGACTCGGGTGAGGCGGACATTCTGGCTGTGCCTGCTTCAGTCATTCACGGTAGAAGGATGGAAATGCTGCAGGCGGGGCTGGAGATCGTCGGAGCTAGGACTCCACAGAGGCCCTACTCCCTTCTGGTCTCGGACAACAAATTACAGTATCAACCCAAATCAGCGATAATTCTGTGTGGCCATAAATTAGTCAGGAGACAGCTCAGAAGGGCGAGAAGGGGGATCAGGGTGCTTGATCCAGTGGCCTTTTCTTCGATAGCAGGAATGGACCCTCCTCCCGGAGATCCCATTTCAACCGCTAGGTGGATGGAAGGGCTGAGGGAATCTGGGGAAATCGATGGATTCGTCGCACAAAGAGAGATCTATGATGCGGCTGGTTTGGTCAGCAGGAGGCATTCCCTACTCCCCGACCCCCCAAGTGCTGGTGAGCCTCATTTCCTCCCCATTCCATATTCGGATCTAGTGGTGTTGATCGCCAGGAGAATGTTCCCAGTTAGTATCTCTGAACAAATCTCGGAGAAGGAGGGGGAAACATGCTGGTGGGTCCATGACAACCTTATCGGATCTCTAGACAAAGAAATGCTAGATAAAACGGGGATTTTAGTCAGGCATAGACAAGTAAGATCCTTGATTAAACAAGCAGAAGATAACCGTGATCTGGTACTTGAGCAGGTCTGTCAAGACCCAGATGGCAAAGTCATAGAAGACGAAGTTCACGTTGAGATGAGGATTGAATATGTCTCCAAGGATGGGAAGAAGACTGTGGGCTTGCACAGGGTAATCAGACACTCAGATTTCGAGAGGGCCACCATAGCTTCTCTCCGTGACTGGGAGACACTCCTAAAGGAAACGTCGAGGGATGTACCGAAGGATTTCCACACTGACCCCGATGCCCCTTCTTTCATTTCCCTGGATGATTGAGACGGGTGCAAGAAACGACCTTTCCTGCCAAGATACACACGCAAGCGATATCATGGTAGAGAGATTGGGGCGCCCCGATAGGACCATGAATTACGATGAGTACGTGCTAGATGGACTCTATCGTGGAAGGTTAGTCGAACTCAGGGAAAGGGCAGAGGGTTTGGGAATCTCAAAGAGCGGGTCAGTGGAGGTTCTTAGGGCCAGACTGATTCAATACTTGATCCTTCCAGATCATGATCTATCTTGGGATGGCATTCAGTCAATGTCACATATTGATCTGGGAGAGGTCCTGAAGATCTTCGGCATCAAGTCATCCGGCTCCCAAAGGGAGAGGAGGCAAAGATTGTGGCTACACCTGAACTTCGATTCCAGAAGGATGACAATAGAGAAGCTCGCCGAGATGGATCGCGATGACCTACATGAGATGTGCGTGAGGCTCGAGAGTCCGCTGACTGGAAATAGAACGGTTCTGATGGGCAGAGTAGCGGGTGTATTAACCAACCAACTCAATGGATGGGGGAGGATCAAGAGGAGCCTTAGGAGGAATGGCATTCCAGGCGCTTCCGAGAAAGGACCGGTGGATGACCAGCCTACTGAGTCAGAAGCGGATGACGGTGGGACGGTTAGCGTGGACGTTGACTTCCATCAAATCGTGCCCGCGGCTGTGATCGAGGACGCATCAGATGCTTTGGTAATGGGTATCGAGAGGCTGGACCCGGATGTTCAATCGGATCTCAGGTTCGTGGTTTCGATGATGGGGGACCTGGAAAGAATGGTCGGTACGATTCTGAGAGGCCATGGAGGAAGGTGGGGCGAGGCCCAGAAGGAGTTGGTGTTGAGACTGGCGAAGCGGAGGGGCTGGCCGATTGATAGTGAATCAGTCAGGACTAGAGTATCCAGGGTTGCCACTGACATAGCGGAGATAAAGGGGGCCCGAATGGGTGAATTCGGAACAGAACAATCAAGACACTCACTGAGGGATTTGGTGACCAGCAATGAGTCTGGAACAAGAATCAGAGAGACAATGAGAGAGGCCCAGAGGGCCCTTGACGGCAGGCTCAGTTAGGAAGGCAGAATTCGGAAGAACCCGAACCTTGGCTCGATAATTGAGCCATCTATGTCCCTGAGGCTCTCCAGTGCGTCCTCTGCTTCTTCCCTAGAGAAACCCGCTTCAACACATGAGAGTATAATTGAGTCGTACTCGACTCCCTCTCCGGAGTCCCTAGCACTTATCGTCGCAATAATTGTCCCGTGCAAGTCCCCTGCGGGCTCTATTGGGGCCGGATTACCTGTATCCGTACTAGGTGCTTCCTGCATTGAGGAGCTTTCAGGCTCGGACGGGGGCTCTTGGATGAGGCTGGACCTTCCTGAGGCCGCAGAAAGTGCCTGAAGCACCCCCACACGGTAGTTCTCACTATCGAATTCTGGATAGTGCTCCCTAGCCGAAACGAGGCCATTTACAAGATCGGATGGTATGCCTGCGCTTTCCATGGAGTTTCTGTTTAGTTCGATTCCTGCGGACTTCTCATATGCGTCTATTCGGCGAAGAGTTGCATCGGCCGCATCAGTGAGCCACATGGAGTAAGTGTCCTTGTCACAAACTGCGAATTGCTCTGTCCTTAGTGACATGAAAATGCCTCCGTCCTCCTGCTCGAACCACCTCGATCTTCCAACTAGCATCATCAGAAACCTATCGCCCGACTCGAATCTAGCCAGAAGTTCTTCGGCGTCTGAATGGAGCTCGGGCTGGAACGGTGCGATATTGAAGAAGTGGATTCCGGTCGGGTCTCTGAGTGATCCGGAGTAACTTGGGCCGTTGTCTCCATCCCTTCTTTCCATTCTGTCGATCACGCCTCCCACCAGTGCCCTGTTTACTCGAGCGCCTAGCTTGGTCACGACGAAGGAGGGGTCATACTCCCCAGCACCGACCTCAGTTAGAGATGAGTCAGAGTATTCTCTTGCGAGCATCCTGATCGCGCTCTGCCTCACTCTCCTTTGGCCCTCCATCATAGGGTCACCCCCCACTTCTCCATTACATGATTGGCCGCATCCTGAGGGTGGGTTTGCTCCTTGGAAGCGCTATCGGCTAGGACCATTGCGCCTTGGTCGTCTATCAAGGCGAGTCCGTTCACCGACACCCTCCTGCCCAGATATTCATCGCGGATAGAGGCTAGGAATGCTTCCTGTCCATCCTTGGAGATCTTATCGGCCACCTCATCCTGAGTCAGTCCCAAGAAATTCTGTGCGGGTTCCTTCGACAGTAGGAGTGAGACATTCGATACGCCGTCATCCAAGACCAAGCGAACCCGCAGGTCCTCTTCGCCCCTTTGGGGGCCGTGGTCAATGCAGCTACCGTCCCTGAGTCTCTTGCGGCACTTTCTGTTTCCATCTGGCAATATCTCAGGGCATCTTTCAATGATTCCCGAGTCGTTGGTCACGAATACTATTGTCCCGCTAGTCCTAATTCCCCTCCTAGTCCCCCCTCCAACTAGTTCGGTCAGTTCGACATCCACCCAGTGGTCATCTGGGTCAATCTGTTCCCATGCTGGATTCTCGAGATTTGTTGCCTGGCCTATGTCGTCGATGACCAGATCCGGAGAGCCTTGCCATGATTGCACCCTTGCTTCCTTCAAGTGGATGAAGTCGCCTGGCTTGGGGTCAAATTCGCACCATGCAGTCAGCCTGCACCGGCCAGTAGGGTCCATGACGTCTCCACTTCGGACCACTCTCTCAGTACCGTCATTGGCCGTAAATGACCTCTGATTCCAAGTCTCCACCTGTAGCGTTATTTCAATGTCCCTCATTCCATTCCTAAGTTCAGAAATACTGCTTTTTGTAGAGGATGAGAGTTCATCTATACTGGCGAATGAGTTATCGTGGTAGATCTCTACTCGTGTGGAGTCGCTGATGTTGACCTCGGGAGTGTCTCTGAACCTCCTTACAGTCGCGCCCTCTATCCTCAACAATGCTCCGGGTTCGTGATCGAAGTCGGCCCAGGAAAGCATGCTTATGCTGCCTGTGGAGTCCGCAAGTCTACCCCTGACTACGTTCAATTGGCCCGAGCCGTCCTTCTTCACGATCACATCTGGCTTAGTGGAGACGACTCTCGCGACTAGATTCACGAAACCCTCTGATGCCGATGCTTTCTCTATGGTCAGAGGCTCGTCTGATGGCTGATGTATCGTTGCGCCGCCTTCCTTCAGTATGGTGACTCGAGAGGTCCTGTTGACGTTGATTGAGCGCTTATCGTTCCACTCATTTACAGAGACCCCCTCCAAGCGAACTACGGATCCAGGGGCCAAGTTCTGACTATGATCGCCCCAGTCCTTGTAATCCCATCTCTCCCTCTTATCGCTAGGCTCCCATGGGTTGTCCTCAATCCAACCGAAGGCTATCTTCCTCTCCTCGCCTGACTTCATCTTCTGCATTCTAGGGGTATAGGATACGACGGCAACCTCGATGGTGACGTTGCGATCCTCGGCCCCAAGATCGGAGAAGCGGTCGACCTTCTTCACGGGAGACTGCTGTGAAGAGGTCGGAGAGGATGACGTTGTGACCTCTATTCCCGCTTCGGCTTGGAACTTCCTCATTACAGACCTAAGAGCGTCTTCTGGCGGTATAAGGAACTCCTCCTCATACCTCTTGAATTCCCGAGCTATTTCTTCTTCACTCGCGTCCTTGCATTCTTCCTTAACCATATCCACCTGTGCGGCGTATTTTCCATCTTCACTCATCTTCTCAGCTCCGCCTATAGGCAAAATGCTGAGTAATCTTGAGTCGACGTAGCTTCAGAACCTGCTGGAACTGGGCTAGGCGATGCACGGGTATTTTTCCTGCGTGCGGTTTGGGGAAGACTCAGCACTTCATCACCTCAAGCAGGGGAGGTTTATCGCGGCGGTTCTTGAAGGTGTCCCCTTTGAGTCGGTTTTCGACCGACGGCGTTAATCGTGAGAGTCCCTCGTCTGTGAGCATGCCCGGGGGCGAGCTGTGCAAGTTCGGGATTTTGACCTCCTCCGATAGGGCGAACTCTGGAGAATACGAAGACATAAGCGGGCCTGCGATTGAGGATTTCCTAAGAGAGGCCATAACATCCCCCTGGGAATCGGTTAGGAGGCTTGTCCCTGACGAGCAGGAAATGATTGAGGAAGGCATCAGAGGCCTTGTTGACAAGGATTTATGCTCGGTCGTCATAACCACAGGAGGGACCGGCCCGGCACCTAGGGACGTCACTCCAGAGGCCACGGCCTCAGTGTGCGACAGGATCCTTCCGGGCTTCGGCGAGCATATGAGGTCGGTTTCCATGAAGTACGTGCCAACGGGCATTCTATCCCGCCAAATTGCTGGTACAAGGGGCTCTTCGCTGGTGATAAACCTCCCCGGGTCTCCTAGATCGATAAGGGAGATACTGGACGAAGTGTTTGCCGCCGTCCCTTACTGCGTTGACCTCATAGGCGGACCCTACATAGAGACTGATAAGAGCGTCATAGATTCGTTCCGTCCCCCTCACGCAAGGCGCGAATGATTCAACAAGGGGACTACGGTCGCATGTGCATGGCGAAGATGAAGTCAGGAGATGTTTCTACCGGAAGGGGGGATGACGAGCTTAGAGAAATACACGTAACGCTGGACTTCACGCCCAACGCGCTAGCATCCCTGCTATACAGGCAAGGGGACACTATCGTTCTCGTTTGCGTGACGAAGGCCCCCTCCCTTCCCAGGTGGTTCCCTCGAAACTCAAACAGAGGGTGGGTTCACGCTGAATACTCACTATTGCCTGGGTCCACTGACTCTAGATTCAGGAGAGAGCGAGGCGGTGCCAAGGGAAGGACAATGGAAATCGAGCGTCTGGTCGCTAGGTCGCTCAGAGGAGCGATTGACCTAGAGGCCCTGGGTCCAATTGCACTCACGGTAGATTGCGATATCCTTAACGCGGACGGCGGAACAAGGTGCGCATCCATTACAGCGGCAAATATCGGGCTTCGTCTAGCTGTTCGAAGACTAATTGCATCTGGCGAATGCCTGCCTGTTGATATGCGACCTTCCAAGGAGGAAATTTCCAATGGCTGGACTGCCCCCGAGTTGTCCGCTGAACAGCGGGATGCGCATGAGTCGGCAGTCATGATGAATGACGTGGCCGCACTATCGGTTGGGATGGTAAACGGCAATGTGGTGACGGATCTGGACTACATCCTCGATAGCAATGCCGATGTCGACATGAATGTGGTAATGACTAGCGATGGCGGATTCGTCGAGGTCCAAGGGACCGGGGAGGAGGCGACTTACACCAGGGACGAGCTCGATTCCCTGATCGATGCAGCCACCGCTGGGATCTCTGAGCTCCACCGCATCCAGACCGAGGCGCTTGACGGAGTCAACTGAGTCCAATACTAGACGAAAATGGTGGGACTGGCCGGACTTGAACCAGCGGCCTCCGCATCTTCAGTGCGGCGCTCTCCCAGCTGAGCTACAGTCCCGTAGCACTCCCGCGAGAGTGATTATGGCTTCAAGGCTTCTGAGAGGCTTGAGAGCGTCAGAAGACGTCGTCGTCGTCCTCTTTCTCATCGAAGGACATCATGGTAGAAGCGGCCTTTGCCGGAGCCTTAGTCTTCTTCTTGTCACCACCGGTTTTCTCGTCGAGATTCTTTCGGGACTCGGCTACCTCGGCCTCCAGAAGCTCTAGTTCCTCCGGAGTCAGTCCCCTCTCCTTGGCCAGCTTCACTCTTCGCTCGTCGCGTGCCCTTATCTCCATCAGGCGCT
>CETH01167172.1_pt1 | contig 12348 bp, 10 predicted proteins | sample 361461 | NCBI WGS metagenome assembly CETH01 (sample SAMEA2622695, study PRJEB7988) | marine metagenome | isolation source: saline water (ENVO:00002010), including
TAATTTCTTTCATCGTTTTCTCCTTTTAATCTGGTTGAAAGATATTTCTCGAATCCTCAAACTTTACTTTTCCTTTAACTCCCAACATCTCATTAGACATCATTTTATTTAAAAGGTCTCGATCTCCTTTCCTTGTGTTAGCTATAAACCTCTTTCCATTTTCCAATAAGCCAATAATTATTGCTTTTGTTGGTGCTTCTCTAGAATTGATTACTGTATATGTCTCTATTGATCCCCTTCCATTAGCTTCTTCTACGAATTGCGAAGTTGTTGAATTATCTATTTCTTTTTGCATATAAGAAGTATCTACAACTTGATCCCATTTCCCTTCAAATGGTTTTGAAGAGAACAAACCTAAAGCATGTTTAGTTAGAAACCATCCGTTAGCATTTAATAAACCAAAACTTCCATGATCATTTCTTAATTTATTCATCATGCCTGCGATAGAGTTAACTACATAAGCACTACCAGGACCTCCATAGTAAGGAAGGCCTCCTGTTACAGTTAAACTTCTTTCATCTTCTTCTGGTATGCCAATTTCCTTTTTAGCTATCTGTACCGCACTTGGGAAACATGAATAGAGATCAAAATGACTAACATCAGATAATTCTTGTCCAGATTTACTAAATATGGCTTGGCTACATTTATTAATTGCAGGAGAAGAATGTAAATTTTCTCTATCAGTAATATTCCAAACATCATTAAGAGAGGCGCCTCCGTAGATAAATATCCATTTTGATTCAGGTATACCTAATTCTCTCGCTTTTTTAGCTGATGTTACTATCAATGCAGCAGATTGATTTACTCTCATGATTGAGTTCATGTATTTTGTGTAAGGAAACCCAACCATTCTATTCTGAGGAGACACTTCTACTATTTCTTCAGGAGATCTGTGAACCTTAAACCAAGCGTGCTCGTTTTCAGCAGCAACCTCTGAAAACTTACTAAATAGGTTGCCGATATTTTTCATGTGCTCAAGAGACGATTTACCTTCACTTTTTCTGATGCTATTAGCAAATAATGGGTAAACCGAGGAAGGATCAAAAATTCCGTGTTTCATTTCAAATTCACTTCCTAGTTCTTTTAAACTTCCAAGGGATTCTGGTTCTCCTCCAGGATCATCTTCCCAGTCCATTTCTGCTCCAGATTTCAACCTAGAAACAAAAGTATCTAAAGCTTCGCCCCCAGTTAATAGTGCGCAATTGTATTGGCCATCTTTAATTCGGTTGCAAAGTTCATTTAGTAATAATTGAGGAGAATTTCCACCAGTTGTAGTGTAAATTTCGTTAGGAACAGAAATCCCAAGAGCATTCCCAATGCTACGTGGCATATTCGGATAACCCCAAAGATCAGTTGTTGCTGAATCTCTATTCGGAGTATCCGCTGTAAATCGGATAACAGAAATAGTATCTAAATGTTGTACTAGAAGTTCTTTTGCTTCACAGTCATTTATTGCTGCCTTAGAAGCTTTAGTAAGGATTTCTAAATAATTTAACCCATCAGGGCCTTTTTTCCCAAGGTATTGAGAACAGCCCACCAAAATAGGTGTATTCTCATTTACATTTTTGTACTTATTATCTTTCACAATTTCCTTAAATTATTGCGGCTTGAAGTCTAACTATACTATCGCAGTTCGGCAATAGGGAACATGGATATGGCTTTATAGAGTAAAATGACGACATGGCATATGATTTTAATAAAATTGTCAATGATAAAAATACCATAAGAAAGAAATGGTTAAAGTATAAAGACCCCGAAGTAATCCCTATGTGGATTGCTGATATGGATTTTGCTTGCCCTGAAGAAATTCTTGAACCTATTAAAGAAAGAATAGCTCAAGGTATTTTTGGATATGCTGACGCACCAAATGAACTAAGTGAGATTCTCAAAGAAAGGATTAAAGAACGTTCAAATTGGGAGATAGAAACAGATTGGGTAACCTGGTTACCAGGAGCAGTAGTTGGCCTTAACGTATCCTGTAGAACAGTTTTAAAACCAGGTGAGATGGTCATGATTCCTAGTCCTATTTACGCTCCTTTTACTGAAGCCCCGGTCAATATGGAGAGAGGCTTTATAAAGACCTTTCTTCAAGATATAAATGGTCGAATGGAGTTAGATTTTGACTCGATAAAGAATCTAGTAAACCAAGAGACAAAGATGTTTTTTTTCTGTAATCCACAAAACCCTGGAGGTACGGTATTTAAAGAGGAAGAGATAAAGCAACTTATATCTATAGCTTTAGAGAATAATTTATTGATATGTAGCGATGAGATTCACTCCGATCTAATTTTAGATGAGGATAAACAACACATTCACTTAGCGAGTATGGATAAAGACATAGCACAAAATAGCATAACCTTATTGGGACCTTGCAAGACCTTCAACTTACCAGGTTTTCCTATGGCAGCAGCTATCATACCAAATAAAGAAATTAGAAAAGATTTTAGAAGGTATATGAAAGGTATAGTTGCTCATATAGATGCTGTAGCTCTAGTCGCAACCAAGGCTGCTTATCTAAACGGAGATAAATGGCATAAAGATTTGCTTTCTTATTTAAGAACAAATAGAGAAATATTAATAAATGGAATCAACGACATCGAAGGGCTATCATTAAAAGGCCCAGAGGCCAGTTATCTTGCTTGGATAGATTGTAGAGGTTCAAATTTAGTTTCACCTTCCGATTTTATTTTAGAAAAGGCAAAAGTGGGAGTCTATGATTCAGATTGGTTTGGTTCCAAAGATTATATAAGACTAAATTTTGCTTGCCCAAGATCAAGGCTTGAAGAAGCAATTACTAGAATACAAAAAGCTTTTTCCCAAAGAAACTAGCTTAATGTAATATGACGAACTAAAAAAATAAGGAGAGATAATGCCAATTACATTTGAAAATAAAGTAGCTATAGTTACAGGAGCTGGAGGTGGTCTAGGAAGATGTCATGCAATAGATCTAGCTAAAAGAGGAGCTAAAGTTGTAGTCAATGATTTAGGGGGAAATGTTGACGGTACAGATGATGGCTCTTCTGCTGCTGCTGAACAGGTTGTAGAAGAAATACAAGCTGATGGAGGAGAGGCTATAGCAAATGGTGCTAGCGTAACTGATAAGTCTCAAGTAGAAGAGATGGTAAAAGAAGTTATGGAGCAATACGGAAGGATAGATATTCTCATAAACAATGCTGGAATATTAAGAGATAAAAGTTTTTCTAAAATTGAAGAACAAGACTTTAGAATGGTTCTAGAAGTGCATTTGATGGGTAGTGTTAATTGCACTAAAGCAGTTTGGGAGATAATGAAAGAGCAGAATTATGGAAGAATAGTAATGACTTCATCTTCGAGTGGTCTGTATGGTAACTTTGGTCAAACAAACTACGGTGCTGCCAAAATGGGGGTTGTTGGTCTAATGAATACCTTAAAACTCGAAGGAGCTAAATACAATATAAAATGTAACACTCTTGCTCCTTTAGCTGGTACAAGGATGACAGAAGATCTGATGCCTGAAGAGATATTAGATCAAATAAAACCTGACTATGTAACTCCTGCAGCTACTTATATGGTTTCTGAAGATGCACCAACTGGTGTCATAATCGCTGCTGGTGCTGGTGTTTTCACCAGAGTGATGGTACACGAGACAAAGGGAGTTTATCTTGGTACAGGCAATAGCATGACAGCTGAAAATATAGAAGCAAACTGGGAACAAATATCTGACATGACCGATGCTACACTTTGTTATCAAGGCGGCGATCAGTCCATGAAAGTATTCAGCCTGATTCAGGAGGCTGATAAGTAGTTAATCTGTTTATAATTTCTCTTTTCTCTTAGCATGAAAAAATTTGAAGTAAACAAGTCAAACCAAATGTATGAACGTGCTAAAGCCGTTATTCCGAATGGAATATATGGTCACTTTGGAGCAGCCGTAACAAAAAAAGGTCCAAAATTTTTTAATAGTAGCCAAGGAGCTTATTTCTGGGATCTTGATGGTAATAAATACATAGATTATATGTGTGGATTTGGACCAATGATCCTTGGATACAACTACCCGTCAGTAGATAAAGCAGCAAAGGAGCAGTATAAAAAAGGAAATACAGTTAGCTTAGCTAATTCATTAATGGTTGAGCTTGCAGAAAACCTAGTAGATCAAATTACCATTGCTGATTGGGCTGTCTTTGGAAAAAATGGTGGAGATAGCACAAGCCATGCTGTAATGATTGCGAGACATGCAACTGGTAAAAGTAAGATAGTGAAAATAACTGATGGATATCATGGAGTTGCACCATGGATGCAAAAGGGAAATCCTGGAACTATTAAGAATGATTCCAGAGATGTTCTAGAAATTCCTTGGAATGATGTAGATAGTTTCTCAGAACTAATAGATTCAAACGAAGATCAGATTGCTTGCTTTATTTCCTCTCCATATCACCATCCGGCTTATAAAGACAATCAATTACCTTCAGAAGGTTATTGGAAAAAAATGGAATCCTTATGTAAGAAACATAAGATAATTATGATCATTGATGATGTTAGAGCAGGTTTTAGAGTTAACTTATCAGGTTCAAATGAAGAGTTTGGATTTAATCCTGATTTAGTTTGTTTTGGAAAAGCTATAGCAAACGGATATCCACTTTCTGCTTTAGTTGGAACTAAAGACCTTTTTGATGTTGCAAAAGAGGTCTATTATTCTGGAAGTCATTTTTATAATGCTGTGCCCATGGCTGCTGCTATACAAACTTTAAAAGAGTTAAAGGATAAAAATGTTGCTAAGGCTCTGAATAAAAAAGGTAAAAGATTAAATGAAGGTATAGTAAAAATTGCTAAGTCTCACGGGTTTGAATTGACTGTCTCAGGCTTTCCTTCAATGCCTTATTACAGATTAAAACAGCAAGATATGCGTTCTCACTTGGCTTGGATAGAGGAGTGCGTTCAACGCGGGGTATACTTTATCGGTTGGCATAACCATTTTATATCTATGTCACATGGAGAAAAAGAAATAGAGGATACTTTGAGCATAGTAGATGATGCTTTTTTAGCTTTTAAAAAAAATAATTAATATGAAAAGAAAATTAAAAGATTGCCATAATGTCATGGACTTTAGGGAGTTAGCTAAAAAAAGGCTTCCAGCACCAATGTTCCACTATATTGATGGAGCTGCTGAGGATGAGTGGACTTACAAACAAAACACCTCTTCTTTCGAGAGTTTTGAACTAGTTCCTAGATTTTTAGTGGATGTTCATGAAATTGACACTAAGACAACTGTGTTAGGAAAGGAAATTGAATGGCCATTTTTATGTTCTCCTACTGGTTATAATAGACTGTTTCATCATGATGGAGAGATAGGAGCAGCTAATGCAGCTGCTAAAACAGGAACATTTTTTTGTTTATCAACCATTTCTACTACCTTAATCGAAGATGTTGCTTCTGCTAACTCAGGACCAAAAGTTTTTCAAATTTATGTACTAAAGGACAGAAGCTTATCAGAAGAATATGTAGAAAGATGTAAGGCTGCTGACTACGATGCACTTTGTTTAACTATTGATGTTCCTAGTAATGGAAGACGTGAGAGGGACTTTAGAACTGGCATGACAGTGCCCCCAAGACTTGGATTAAGTGGTTATATGAACATAGCTAAACACATCGATTGGTCTTTTAATTACTTAATTCATCGTCCTACTCCATCTATGGTAAACCTTGAACATAAAGTATCTGATTCAAAAGGACTATCTGTTATGGAATTTATGAATAGTCAATTTGATAGAACAGTTACATGGAAAGATGCAGAATGGTTAATCAGCAAATGGGATAAGCCTTTTGCAATAAAGGGGATTTTATCTGTTGAAGATGCAAAAAAAGCTGTAGATATAGGTGCTTCAGCTATCATGGTCTCAAACCATGGCGGACGTCAATTGGATGGTTGCCCAGCTCCTTTTGAAGTCATAGGTGATATTGTTGACGCAGTTGGCGACAGGATAGAAGTAATCTTAGATGGAGGTATCAGAAGAGGCACACATATCTTGAAGGCTCTAGCAATGGGAGCTAAAGCCTGCATGGGAGGAAGAGCTTATCTATATGGATTATCTGCAGGCGGAGAAGAAGGGGCATATAAATCTTTATCTCTTTTGAAAGCAGAAGTAGAAAATAATATGATCCTTTTAGGCGCAACAAGTATTGATAAAATTAACAGAGAGCATCTTAGAAAAATTTAGGCTTCTATTAAAGATAATACCTCTTTTTTAATTTTATCTCTTACTGCTCGAAAGTGGGTATCGTCTAGGTCTTTAGGGTCAGGTATATCCCATTCTATGAGCTTATTTGCTCTAATAGAGGGACAAGAATCCCCACAGCCCATAGAAATCACATAATCTATTTGAATATCCGGTATTTCTGATATAGAAGTAGATTTATGGCTAGAAAGATCATAGCCAACTTCATCCATCAATTTAATAGCCTTAGGATGTATAGTTCCTGAAGGCTTAGATCCTGCACTAAAGGCAGTTATCCTTTTTTTACCATATATAATTGCAAAGGCCTCTGCTATCTGACTTCTACAAGAATTTTCTATACATAAAAAAACTACTTTCTTCATATTAATTTATAACCATAAGGTCTTCAGCAATGATTACTTCACCTTCATAATTTAATTTAACATCTTTAAGAATTGATTCTTTATCAGATCCCCAAAAGAGAATATGAGATAAAACTAACTTTTTTGGTCTACTTTTTTTTGCAATTATTCCTACATCTATCGATGAAGTATGATGAGCTTTATGGTATACCTGCCAATCTTTCGTCTTTTTCTGGAATCCTTCTTCAGAATAAACTTCATGGACCAAGATATCAGCATTTTGGGCCTTTTCAATTATCCTTTTAGAATAAGAAGTGTCCCCTGAAAAAACGATTTTTTTATCTTTAGTAGTAAAAACAAATCCAAATGAATTATCTAAGTCTCCATGATTATTCATAAATGCTTCAACTATAACGTTTTTGTCTTCATATATCTTTCCTTCAGAGATTTCAGTTACTTCAGTTTTATAACCTGTTAAGTTAGCTGGCTGAGAACCGTTTATTCTGTAGTTTATATCTTGTTTATAGGCCTTCGTTATGAAATATGCCATATCTTTTAATCCTTTTGGGCCAAAAAGTTTTAAAGTTTCATCTCTATCTAATACCCATGGAGAGAGAATTAAGTCACTTAGACCAGCAGAATGGTCTGAATGAATGTGAGTAAGGAAAGCGTAATTGAGATTTCGTATTTCCATTGCTTCTAAGTTCCCTCCCCAAGAAGGAGATAAAGCAGAAGCGTTTCTTATTACTCCAGGACCAAAATCAACCAAGTACGCTTTTCCATTTGTTATAACTGCATATGAAGAGCCATTTCTGTTAGGGTCTGGGTTTGGTGTACCGGATCCAAGAATAGCTAATTTTGTTTCAGGGAATGAATATAAAGAAACTAGAATAAGTAATAATGGTAGAGTTTTTAATTTCATGATTTAAATCTATTATAATGACAAAAAATAACCTTTTTTAGAGTAAATTATGAAAAATATAATATTCTTTTGGCCTTTAGTTCTAGCAGCTAGCCTTTCTGCTACTGCTAAAGAGATATTCATTGAGCCTAGTGATAATTCACAAGAAGAGGTTCAAACAGCTCTTATTGAACTATCCTCTGGTGATATTCTTACGCTAGCTCCAGGAACTTTTACTTTTGAAGATGGTTTATCTTTAGATGTTGATGAAGTCATAGTAAGAGGTTCGGGAATGAACGAAACTATACTTGATTTTAAGAATCAAATGTCAGGTGCACAAGGATTGCTGGTAACCTCTGATCGTGTAACACTAAAAGACTTTGCTGTAACTGACGCTAAAGGGGATGCAATTAAAGTCATTGGAGCAGAAGGGATTAATATGATTAATCTCAAGACTGAATGGACAGGAGGCCCAAAGAGCACAAATGGAGCATATGGACTATATCCCGTTGAATCGATAGATGTATTAATTGATAATTGTGTCGCTATTGGTGCTTCTGATGCAGGTATTTATGTTGGTCAATCACAGAATATAATTGTTAGAAATAGCGTTGCACAATACAACGTAGCCGGAATAGAAATAGAAAATTCTTATTATGCAGATGTCTACGATAATTTAGCCTCTCATAATACAGGAGGAATATTGGTCTTTGATCTTCCTGACCTTCCCCAACAAGGAGGTCATCATGTTAGAGTTTTTAGGAATAAAGTAATAGATAATGATACTGATAACTTTGCTCCTGAAGGAAATATTGTAGGAGAAGTTCCTAGAGGTACAGGTATTATTATTCAAGCAAATTCAAACATTGAAGTTTTTGATAATGATATATCAGGAAATGGCACAGTTAATCTATCTATTGTTACTTATTCTAATGAAACGCAGGACAAAAATTATTACCCTCACCCAAGATCAATCCAAATTCATGGAAATAGATTTGGCGAAGGGGGCTTTGATCCTGACATTGAAACTGGAGAACTTGCTGCAATCTTATTTGAGTTATCTGGTGGTGACATGCCTGATATCTTTTGGGATGGTGTACTACCAACTTCTCAGATAATTTTTGGGCAACCGGATGAAGAGAGGTTAGTTTTAAGCAATAACGGAGACGCAACATTTTTAACCATCAACCCAATCAAATATTTATTGCCTTTCTTTGACCCTGTAGAAACAGACATAAGTGAGTATGAAGGAGAGGTTAAGCCATTAGCGGAAATTACCATTCCTAGTTTTTAGAGATTTAAAAGGAGAAATAATGAAAAACACTAAAAAGATAATAGGCAAAGAAATAGGAAAAAAATCTCAAGCTGTAAGAACGAAACTTATTGAAAGAACCACGAAATGTGAAGAAGTAGCTCGTCGTGGACAAGCTGCATTAGCCCAAGAAGTAGTTCAAACTGTGGATCTTCCGCATCAGATTTACATTGACTCTGCTGAAGGACCTTACCTGACAGACTTAGATGGAAATCGTTATATTGATCTAACAGGAGGTTTTGGTCCAAATGTATTGGGCAATAAGCCCGAGCCTGTGGAAGCTGTGATTGGTCCTCAAATTGAAAAGGGATGGCATTATGGAATTCCAAACGGGCAACAAGCACGGCTTGCTGAACTCATTAAAGAATCTTCAGTTGCTGTAGACGAAGTAATGTTTTGTAATTCTGGTAGTGAAGCTACTATGTTTGCATTCCGCGCAGCTCGAGCGGTAACTGGCAAAAGAATGGTAGCCTTATTTGATGGTTCATACCATGGTGTTCATGATTATGCTTTAATGAGAGCTGATTTAAAGAGTGATCGCTCAAACCCCACTAACATAACACTTGGAGCAGGTATTCCTGAAGAAATTTTTAATGATCTAATGATGATGCTTCCTTATAGAGATACAAATGCTTATGAATTAATTCGTAAATATAAAGATGACCTAGCATTAGTTGTTATAGAACCAGTACAAAGCTCAAATCCTCGACTTGACAATCAGGAGTTTTTACAAGGTTTAAGGGATGTTTGTACAGAATGCGAAGTACTTTTGATGTTTGATGAAGTTATAACCGGCTTTAGGATTGAATATGGTGGTTGCCAGCAATACTATGAAATAAGACCAGATCTAGTTACTTATGGAAAAGCTGCTGGTGGAGGGCTTCCGATTGGAGTTGTGGCTGGATCTAAAAAGGTAATGAATGCCTTTTCTGGAGCTGATGAAACTCCAGCTATCTTTGCTGGAGGAACATTTAGTGGTAATCCGCTCACTATGGCAGGAGGTATTGGAATGCTTGAGTATCTCAAGGAGAATAAGGAGTCTATTTACCCTTATTTACATGAGCAAGGCAATCGAATAGCAAATGAGATCAACCAATTTTGTCGGTCTAATAATATTCCAGCTCAAATGATGAACGCAGGCTCAATGATGCACTTAATTTTTGGTAGTAAGACTATTGAGTCTTCTCGTGATATTGATAATAGCCAATATTCATTGGAAAAAGAGTTTTATTTGCATTTGCTTGGTCATAATGTAATTGTCCCTGGGATTCACTTAGCATTCATTTCCTTTGCACACAAGCCAGACATAATTGATCAAGTTATAGACGCCTTCAAGAAAACATTTGAAGATCTCAGAGAAGATGGATATATATAATCTTGAGTGACCAAAAATATCGTTTACTTAATTCAAATGAAGAAAGCTCTTTTTAGTATTTTTTATGCTTTTATCTCATTACATGTATTGGCTGTAAATGATGACCTTGTATTGGCTGAAGTTTTTCCTGAAAAATTATCTGAATTTTCTTTTTTTAATGATAAATCTGCCCAAGTCCCTTCAGAGGGAGTTATTCCCTATGATTTAATATCAACTCTTTTCTCAGACTATTCTCATAAGCAAAGATGGGTATATGTTCCTAAAAACAAGAAAGCAAAATACAGAGAAGATTGGGTTTTTGATTTCCCAGTAGGTTCTGTTCTTATTAAAACTTTTTATTATCTGTATGATGAAAGAGATCCAAGCTTAGGAAAAAATCTTTTAGAAACAAGATTGCTTATACGAAGAGAAGACAAGTGGCATGCAGTTTCTTATGCGTGGAATGATGAACAAAATGAAGCCTTCATTAAAAAAGCTGGAAAAACTATTCAAACTTCATGGATAGATGAGTCTGGAGAAGAGAATCATGTCAGATATAGAGTTCCAAATATGAATCAATGCAAAGAATGTCATGCAGCCAACGATTTGATATCTCCAATAGGACCTAAAGCAAGAAACTTAAATAGAATCTACAATTATCATGACGGATCTTTTAACCAACTAACTTATTGGATCAAAAAAGAATTTATAGACTCAGTTCCTCTAAATATCGAATCGCCAGTGGATTGGACTAATGAAGACTTAGATTTAGATAGTAGAGTTAGGTCCTATTTAGATATAAATTGTGGTCATTGCCATGCCGCTACAGGAGTTGCTAACTCAACTGGTCTGTATCTGCATTTAGATGAAGATAGAGACATGCACTTAGGTATTTATAAAAAACCTGTAGCAACAGGAAGAGGAAGTGGAGGAAATTTGTATTCTTTAGTGCCAGGAAAGCCAGAAGAATCTATAATGCTCTATAGAATGATCTCTAAAGATCCTGGAATAATGATGCCCGAGTCAGGGAGGTCTTTAACGCATCAAGAGGCTATTACGATGATAAGAGACTGGATTAGGGAGATGGAAAAAAAATGAGCGATAAAGAAGATTTACTAAATAATCTAAAAATAGATAGAAACGCTCCTCCGTCTGATGACACAATGAGTCCACAAGTTAGATATGGAATATTAGCAACTATTTCAGTTCTAATAGTATTTGGATGGTTTTTATTTACAGGCGAAGAGCCAGTAGAAGTCTCTACATTTACGGTTAAAGAAATTAATCAAAACAACATTTCAACTTCGAGTATTCTTGACGCTTCAGGCTATGTAACTGCAAGAAGAAAAGCTACGGTTTCATCAAAGATTACAGGTAAGGTTTTAAAAGTTTATATTGAGGAAGGTGATTTGGTTGAAGAAGGGCAGCTTTTAGCCCAATTGGACGATAGTACTTACGTAGCCGAAATGTATTATGCTGAAACACAATTTAAGGAAGCAAAAAGGGTATTTGATAGAACCAATGAATTGATTGAAGGTCAATTAGCTAGCCAGGCTTCATTGGACGCAGCAAGAGCTAATATGGACGCATTAGAGGCTCTTTATAACGTTAGGAAACAGCTTGTCTCTGATATGAAGATTAGAGCTCCATTTGGGGGGGTTGTAGTTTTTAAAGCCGCTCAGCCAGGTGAGATGGTATCCCCTGTATCTGCAGGGGGCGGTTTTACTAAAACAGGCATTTGTTCAATTGTCGATATGGACTCTTTAGAGGTTGAAGTAGATGTGAATGAAGCTTTTATTAATAGAGTAGTTCCAGGACAGCCAGCAGTTGCCAATTTAAATGCTTATCCAAAGTGGGATATACCCGCAAACGTTATTGCAATTATACCTACAGCAGATAGGAATAAAGCAACTGTTAAAGTAAGAATAAGACTAATAGAAAAAGATGAACGTGTTTTACCTGATATGGGTGCAAGAGTCTCTTTCTTAAGAAAAGTTGAAGAAACAGAGAATCAAATTAAAAAAGAAGGTGTCATGGTGCCTCTTAATGCTGTAGGGGAGATGGATGGAGTTAGTTATGTACTTATAGTGACAAATGGGAAAGTAAAGCTTAACGAAGTAGAGGTTGCGGAAGAAACTAGTAATTACGCTAGAATTATTTCTGGACTATCTTCAGGTTTGAAAGTAGTAGCAAGGTTTGATTACGAATTAGAAAACAATCAAAAAGTA
>CETH01012631.1_pt1 | contig 12346 bp, 8 predicted proteins | sample 361461 | NCBI WGS metagenome assembly CETH01 (sample SAMEA2622695, study PRJEB7988) | marine metagenome | isolation source: saline water (ENVO:00002010), including
CAGGCATTTTATTAAAACCAAAAACTAAATCAGGCTTATAACTTTGCAAAGCTTTATAAGAATCTTGTACAAAATTCTTGTTCTTCGCATAATTAGTAAGCCCTCTTTCTCCAAATTCTGTTACTGAAAGGCCTTCCGGTATATGCCCTTCCCATCTTCTTGTAAATACTTTTAAAGTAACATCCCTTGACTGTAATTCTTTTGCTATCTCAAGAAAATCCTTTTGTAGACCCCCGTAAGGAAAATATCTGTAAAGAAGTATTGCTATTTTTTTTTGTGTATTCATTTTCTTAGTCTTTCTAAACCTTCTATAACTTCACTTGGTTTTATGGCTATTAAAGATTGATGGTATCCACTTTCTTCCAAACCTTGTCTTGTCTTATCAAAACCATCAAATTTACATAGCACAACATGATTCTTAATTAATGGTGGAGTAAATTTAGGGGTTGAAGGTCCATAGACTGCAACCAAAGGTGTATCTACAGCAGCAGCAATATGCATCAAACCTGAATCATTAGTAACAGCCTTTTTACAATGAGAAATTAGATCTATAGCATCTAATAAGGAAGTTTTTCCAATTAAATTAAAGAAGCCTTCCGAATTTTCCTTATTAATTTCTATTTCAATATCTCTTCCTGTGAGTTCATCATTTACGGACCCAAAAACTAGGACATTCCAATCCTTAGATAGGTATTCATTACATATTTCCGCATAATAATTGGAAGGCCATTTCTTGGCAGGTCCAAATTCAGCTCCTGGGCATATTGCTAAAGAAGGTTTACAAGTGTCTATTTTGAAATTATCTAATAGTAATTTCAAATTCTGTAAATCAACTCTCAATGATGGATATGGTAAGGGTTTATTCATATCTTCAATAGGCTTAATTCCTAGCTTTGCAAACTGTTCAATCATCAATGGATAACTATCTTTTTCTTTAGACCTAAGATCATTAATAAGTCCAAACCTCATTTCTCCGAGCCAACTTGTCCTAACTGGAATCTTTGCAAAAAAAGGAATTAAAGAAGACTTTAAAGAATTAGTCATAATGATTGATCTATCATAATTTTCATGACTAAGTTCTTTAGCTAGCTTAAATCTAGATCTAATTTTTAATTCACCATGTTTAAAAGGTGAAGCAATTGATCTAGAAATCTCTTCCATCCTGTCTAATAAGGGTAATGACCATTCAGGTGCAAAAACTTCTATCTTATGATCTTGATTCTCTTCCTTTATCAACTTATAAAGAGTTTGGGCCATGACTGCATCGCCTACCCACGACGGTCCGACTATTAATAATTTCATTTTAGAAATACTACTCTACAAGAGTATGCCAATTATGATTTGCTTCTCTAACGCCCCTCACCTGATCAAAATAGGTGCTTTGTAATTTTTCTGTTAGAGGACCTCTTGCACCTTCACCTATTTGTTTGTTATCTAAAGAATTAATAGGAACTACCTCAGCAGCTGTACCGGAGAAGAAAGCTTCATCTGCATCAAGAATATCTTCATATTTTAATTTCTTAATCTCATACTTAATATTAAGCTCCTTAGCCAGATCTAAAATAGTCCTTCTTGTAATCCCATCAAGAGAAGCATCAAGATCAGGAGTAATAAGAACATTATTTTTAACAATAAAAATATTTTCTCCACTGCCTTCAGCAACATTTCCTTCCGCATCTAACATTAAAGCTTCATCAAAACCTTCAGCCAAAGCTTCGTTTAAAGCAACTATTGAATGCACGTAATTTCCATTAACTTTGGCAGAAGAAACAGGATTCCTCACTTGTCTTGTATAAGAAGATAATTTTACCTTGATTCCTTTCTCTCTAGCTTCAGGCTCCATATATGATGGCCATTCCCACGCCGCTACCATACAATGAACTTTTAAATTATCAGCCCTTAGGCCCATGCCTTCCGATCCATAAAAGCACATAGGCCTAATGTAAGCCTCAGATAAGTCATTTAAGATGACAACTGTTTTGTGAGCTTTATTTAAATCAATTTTAGAAAAGGGTATTTGCATATTTACAGTTTTAGCAGATTTAAAAAGTCTATCAGTGTGATCGTCTAGCCTAAATATTGAAGAACCTATAGGAGTTTTATAAGCCCTAACCCCTTCAAATACACCTAATCCATAATGAAGAGTATGAGTTAAAAGATGCACATTAGCTTCTTGCCAATCTATAACTTCCCCATCAAACCAAATTGAGCCTTTAATTTTCGATAAATCCACAGTATCTTCCTTATTAAGATTCCTATTTTATCCATATAATTTTATTTATATAGACTAAAAGACTGTCATCAAATATATAATCCAGCTTTTATGAAACTAAATGACAATATATTTAGAGCAAATGACATTAGGGGAATTGCCTTTGAGGATTTAACCCAGGAAGTTGTTTTTGCTTTGGGTAAAGCGTTAGGCACTGAATCTATAAATAGAAAACAAAATGAATTTATTATAGGAAGAGACGGAAGGGTTTCGAGTCCTCAACTATTTGAATGGCTATCAGATGGCGTTCTATCTACAGGATGTAATGTGATAGATATAGGAATTGTTCCAAGTCCAGTCTTTTACTACTCCACTTTTAAATTAAACAGTTCTAGTGGGGTGGTTATTACAGGCAGTCATAATCCTGCTGATTACAATGGATTCAAGATTCTTTTCCATAATAATTCAACATCTAGTGAAGAAGTTCAATCAATCAAGAAGAGGATAAAAGATAAAAATTTCTTATCTGGTAAAGGAAACGTAGAGAAAACAGATGTAGTAGAAAATTATATTGATGAAGTTGTAGATAATATCAAGCTAAAAGGTCAACTAAATATTTCTATTGATTGTGGAAATGGTGCTGCAGGGGTGGTAGCGGAAAGAGTTTATAAAGGTTTAGGTTGTAAAGTAGAAGGACTCTTTTGTGATCTAAATGGAGAATTTCCTAATCACCACCCTGATCCTTCGAGACCTGAAAACGTAGAAGATCTTATTAAATCTGTTACCAAAAATAATTCAGATATAGGTCTAGCTTTTGATGGAGATGCAGATAGATTAGGAGTTATTTCACCTTCTGGCGAGATGATATTTCCTGACATGCAAATGATTATATTTAGTGAATATATCCTTAAAAACAATCCTAACTCTAAAATCGTATTTGATGTTAAGTGCTCCAAACTCTTAGAGGAAACAATTTTAAAATCTGGAGGTACTCCTATAATGAGTAAAACAGGACATACTTTTATTAAAACTATGATAAGAGAGAACAATGCTATTTTGGGTGGAGAAATGAGTGGTCATATCTTTTTTAATGATAGATGGCCAGGATTCGATGATGGCATCTATGCAGGGGCAAGAATGTTAGAAATTCTTTCTTATTCTAATGGTGAAGATATTTTTAAGGCCTTACCAAGATTAATATCCACACCAGAAATTAATATACAAACAACTGATGAAGATAAGTTTTTTATAATCGATGAATTCAAAGAAATGAGTAATTTCAAAGATGGCAAGATAATTGATATAGATGGAATTAGAGTTGAATTTGATAATGGCTGGGGCCTTTTAAGGGCATCTAACACTTCACCAGTTTTAGTTCTAAGGTTTGAAGCAGATTCAATACAAACGCTTAACACTATTAAAGAAAGATTTAAGGAAATTTTATATAAAATAGAACCTTCTTTAACTAACTTCTAATAATGGGAATTTCAGTAAAACAAGCAAGAAATATATCTTCTGTACTAAGTGAAGGTCTGCCCTATATTCAAAAATTTAAGGGTAAAACTATAGTGGTTAAGTACGGGGGAGCCGCTATGTCAGATCTAAGTTTAAAAAGAAACTTCACAAGAGATATAGCTTTAATGAACTTAGTTGGAATGAAGCCAGTTATTGTCCATGGCGGAGGCCCGCAAATAGCTAAAGAACTAAATAAATCTGGAATAACCTCTAAATTTATTTCAGGTCACAGAGTTACTGATAAACCCACAATGGCTGTAGTCAAGGAGATCCTAGGAAAGCAAATAAATCGAGAAATAGTTAACTTAATTAGAAATTCTGGGGCAGATTCAATTGGTTTTAATCATATTAAACCTAAGATAATAAAATCTTCGAAATATTTAAGTCCTGAGAAGATTGATTTAGGTCTAGTAGGCAAAGTAGATAGGATCTTAATATCAGAACTAAAAAGAGCTTTGTCTCTTGAATTAGTACCTGTAATTGCTCCAATCGGGGTAAATAAAGATGGGAGTTTTTTAAATATTAATGCTGATGTTGTAGCAGGAAAAGTAGCTGAAAGCTTAAAAGCAGAAAAATTAATTCTTCTCACAGATATAAAAGGTATCCTAGATAAAAATAAGAAAATAATATCAAGGATTTCTACTCGCAAAGGAAGGCAGTTAATTAAAAAAAATATTATAAAAGGAGGCATGACCCCTAAATTTATAGCTGCTTTAGAAGCAAAAAAGAATGGCGTAAAATCATGCCATATTATTGATGGAAGATTGCCTCATGCGGTATTGCTTGAAGTTCTTACAACTGAAGGTGTGGGAACTATGATAAGCTAAAAGTATGACCCAGTTGAGACCAAGACAATTAGAAATTATGCAGAATCTAGCAAAGATGCTAGGTACGAAAGGTCCAGTAAAAGTTACTACAGCCCTACTTGCTTCTGAGTGTTCAATAACTGAGGCAGCCTTATATAGACATTTTCCAAGTAAAAAGAAGATTTACTCTGGATTAGTGGACTTCTGTGAACAAAATCTATTTGAACTGATTGCGAATATAAATGCTTCTGATGAAACAAACTTAATTAAAGCAAAGAAGATTCTAATTGTTCTCGTAACTTTTTGTGAAAAGAATCCTGGACTAGCCAGACTACTCACAAGAGAGGCATTTTCAATTGATGAAACTTCACTAGATGAAAGAATTAAACTACTAATGTCCAAAATTGAATTACAAATAAAACAAAATCTCCAAAAATTTGAACAACAAAGCAAGAAAAAACTTGCTTTAACCACTACTTCTTCTGCCAATCTTCTCCTTGCTTGTGCAGAAGGCATAGTTCAGCAATACGTTAGATCAGGTTTTGAAGAAATGCCTACTAAAAGAGCAAATGAACAATTTGATTTTTTGATTAACTCTTTGAGCAGTTAATCTGGGGTATATTCTTCTAAATAATACTCAAAGATTACATTTTCTGTCTCTGTATCAGCCCTATTCCCAGTAGATTTATCTATCTTAATTACTGAGAGACCCTCTGGAGGTATAATATTTTTTTTTGGTATCAGGTTAATGATCTCTTTCGTAAAACTTAACCAAATTGGAAGAGCAACTGAAGAACCAAATTCTCTATTTCCTAAACTTCTAGGTTGGTCAAAACCTGCCCAGACTGTTGTAACTAAAGAATTGTTATATCCAGTAAACCATGTACTCTCAGCATCGTTAGTTGTTCCAGTTTTGCCAGCGAAATCTCTTCGTTTTAAATCAGAAACTTTTCTTGCTGTTCCTCTTATAGAAGCTTCTTGAAGAATATCAGTTATTAGGAACGAAATTCTAGGGTCAATGACTTGCTTTAAATCTTTGTGTTCTTTTTGAAATACTACTTTCCCAGATCTATCTAGAATTTTTTCTATAAAATAGGGCTCTATTTTTTTTCCGCCATTTGCAAATACAGAGTAGGCCACAGCATTCTTTAAAGGACTCAAGGAAGCCGTTCCAAGTGATAAGGATAAATCTGAAGGTAACCTAGCTTCGTCAAATCCGAATTTTTGTGCGTAAGATATAGCTTTTTCAACACCTAATTCTCTTAACAGTCTTACTGAAACTAAATTTCTGCTTTGCAGAAGACCTTCCCTTAGCCTTGTTGGTCCAAAGAATTTTCCGCTTGCATTTCTAGGTCGCCATTTTTCTTCTAAAGCTTTATCTTCAAATATTATAGGCGCATCATTTATTAAAGTAGACGCTGTAAAACCTTCTGAAAAAGCAGTAGCATAAAGAAAGGGTTTAAAATTTGAACCTAAAAGAGGTGAAGATTGCTCCGCTCTATTAAATTTACTTAAAAAGAAGTCGTAACCGCCCACAAGAGCTTTTATAGAACCATTGTTTGGATCAATAGATACCAAAGTACCCTGTAAATCTGGTATTTGAGTTAAATATAGTTCATCTGTTATTTCTTCTTTTTGTATCCAAACTAAATCCCCAAAAACTAGCAGATCTTCATAACCTTTAGGTTTTGCTCCTCTACGATTTTCATTGATATAGGGCCTCGCCCAATTCATCCTCTCAGACCAATCTATGGATACTATATCTCCATTTTTAACTAATACAGTTAGCTCTTTATTTGTATTTAGAACAATACCAGGAAAACGGTTACGAGTTTCGGTGAATTCATCTAAATAATTTGTAACTCTGTGTAAGGAAGGATCATCTTCATTGTCTTTTTCTAACTCTTTATCTATATATTTAAGCTGTTGATCCAGATTCAAGTTACGAAAATCTTCTGGAAATAGATCTGTCAAATTTTGAGGTTTTCTAAACCCGTGACGTTGATCGTACTCTTCTAGTCCTTTTGCTAAAGAAAGGTTTGCTGCCTTTTGCATAGATGAGTCTATTGAAGTGTAAACTTCATATCCTTCTGAGTAAGAGGCTAATCCATATTCTTGGATCATAAACCTTCTTATAGTTTCAGCCACGTACGGAGCTTCCACTTCTGAAACTAAACCATGATAAGTTGCCGTTAAAGGTGCTTCTAATGCCAAGTTAAATTGTTCAATATGGATATAGTTGAGATCAAGCATCCTTTTTAGAATCCAATTTCTTCTTAACAAAGCTCTTTTTGGATTTACTAGAGGGTTTATAGAAGATGGCGCTTTAGGTAAGGCCGCAATCATAGCCCATTGAGCAATATTTAGTTCATCCAATGGTTTGCCATAATAAACCTCACTAGCTGCTGCTATTCCGTAGGCCCGATTTCCGAAGAAAATACGATTTACGTAAAATTCAAAGATTTCTTCTTTTGTATAAGTTCTTTCAAGTCTGTAAGCTAAAAAAATATCTTTAATTTTTCTAAAAAGACTTATATCTCTACTTGTAAGGTAATTGCCAGCTACCTGCATAGTAATTGTGCTACCACCTCCTTGTATTCGACCAGAAGCAAGTAATCTATATACTGACCTAATTAATCCTGAGTAACTAACTCCCGAATGCTCAAAAAAAGAGTCATCTTCAGCAGCCAATACAGCATTTACATAATGATTAGGAATATTATTAAATTTAAGAGCTGTTCTTCGTTTTTCGCCAAATTCGCCAATAAGTTTGAAGTCTGAAGTATAAACTTTTAAAGGGACTTGAAGTTCTATGTCTCTTATTTCTTCTTCATCCGGCAGTTTACTATCTATATAAATGTTTAAGCTTGCAATTGCCATTAAAAGCAATAAAACGATAAGCAAAATAGGCCTAATAAATCTATTATTTAAAAAAGAAAATAGGTAAGTCATAAATTTATAGTCAATCAAATGGTTATAATACCTCAATGAGACTAATATTAATCGGTCCTATGGCCTCAGGAAAATCAACAGTTGGAAGGAGACTTTCGAAGAGACTAGATCTTGATTTTATTGATATTGATGAAGAGGTTCAAAAATCTGCAGGTGTTTCAATATCATGGATATTCGACGTAGAAGGAGAAAAAAAATTTAGAGAACGAGAAAGTAAAGAGTTAATAAAAAGTTTAAAGATTAATAATTGTGTAATTGCTACTGGAGGTGGAATTGTTTTAAGTAAAGAAAATAGGAATATCCTAAAAAAAGGTACAGTTATTTTCCTAGAAACTTCTATCCAGACGCAACTAGAAAGGACTTTAAATGATAAAAAAAGGCCTTTGCTTCAAGAATCAGTTGATAAAGAACAAACTCTTATAGAATTAAAAAATAAAAGAGATCCCTTATATCAAGAATGTGCAAACATAACTATAAAAGAATCTAAAAATAGTCATAATGAAGTGGTTGAAAAAATCATTAATCAATTAAATTAACGTGAAACAAATTAGAGTAGATATAAAAGACAACCCTTATGAAGTAGCAGTTGGGTCTTGTCTCGTAAATCAAAAGAACCTAGACGACTTAAGAGAAAAAGAAGTACTTCTAGTAATAGACGAAAATATACCTACTAATTATAAACGCTCAATAACTAAAGAACTTTCAAATCTATCTACTAAATTCCATACCTTAGCAATTCACGCCTCCGAAGAAAAAAAGAGACAGGAAACTTTAGATACAATATATTCTAAACTAATAAGTGCAAGGTATAGTAGGGATTGTTGTCTTGTGGGTCTGGGCGGAGGAATAACATGTGATATAACTGGTTACGCTGCTGCAACGTATCAAAGAGGTGTAAATTTCATTCTTTTTCCTAGCACCCTACTGTCTCAAGTAGATGCATCTGTAGGAGGTAAAACAGCTATAAACCACCCTCAAGGTAAAAACATGATTGGTGCATTTCATCAACCTATGAAAGTTTTTGTTGATTTAGACCTACTGGTCTCTCTTCCAAAGATTGAAATTAGTAACGGTTTATCTGAAATTATCAAACATGCCTTAATAAAAGACAAAAAATACTTTGAATGGCTAGAAATGAATTTGGAAGATATTATTTCATTAAAGCCTAATGCTTTAGAAAAGGCTATAACAAGATCAATAGAAATTAAGGCAGAAATTGTTTCAAAGGATGAAAAAGAAACAGGCATAAGAAAGTATTTAAATTTTGGCCACACATTTGGGCATGCAATCGAGCTTTATGGTGACTTTACAGAATTTAGCCATGGACAATCAGTAGCTATAGGAATGCTTATGGCAACGGAATTATCTAAAATATGTGAAGGATTCTCGGAAGACAGCTTAAATAGATCAAAAAATCTAATAATTAAAGCGAATCCTGATTTAAATCTAAAAATAGCTTTTGAAGAGAAGAAACTCATAGAAAATATGTCTGTCGATAAGAAAAGGTCAGGCGATAAGCTTACTTTTATTCTTCTAAAAGAAATAGGGCAAGCTAAAATCAAAACAAATATCAATGAAATTGATATAAACAGAGCTATTCGTTCATTGGTCTAAATCTTCAAAGATAGGTCAAAAAAAGGTACAATCAAATACCTGCGCAACTCGTAAAAATTTATATTTAAATTTTTTTATCAGCTATCAACTGCTGAGAGTTTTCAACCCTAAAAAATAATGGAATTTAAAGCTAAAAAGTCAATTTACGGTCTACCCTCAAAAAAAGGACTTTATGATCCTCAATTTGAAAAGGATTCATGTGGAGTAGGACTGGTTGCAAATATTAAAGGCATCCCATCTAGGGAAATTATGGATGATGCTTTTCATGTTAACTCTAAAATGGATCATAGAGGAGGTTGCGGATTCGAAGAGAATACAGGAGATGGAGCTGGAATCTTGATTGCCAGCCCTGATAGCTTCTTTCAATCAGAAGCTAAGAAGTGTGATATCAAGCTACCTTCAAAAGGTAAATATGCTGTAGGAAATATATTTCTACCTGTTATTAAGAAAGAAAGAAAGAAATGCATTGAAGTTATAGAAAAAATAACTAAACAAGAAATGCAAATTCCTTTAGGCTGGAGAGAAGTCCCGGTTAACCCGGAAAAAGCGAATGTTGGCCCTGCTGCTAAAGATGCTCAACCCTTTATCGCGCAATACTTTGTAGGTTCTTCAGAAGGTATAGATGAAGATGAATTTGATAGAAAGCTCTATTTAATAAGAAAGCAATTCACACACTTATTACGAAATAATAAAACCTTAAAACAATCTAAACTTCTCTATGCTTGTAGCTTGTCTTCATCAATAATTGTTTATAAAGGCATGTTAACTCCGTCTCAATTATTTCCTTTTTTTCCTGATCTTGAAAATAAAGACTTTAAAACCCACCTGGCGATGGTTCATTCTAGATTCAGTACAAATACTTTTCCTTCTTGGGATAGGGCGCAACCAAATAGATATATGTGTCATAACGGAGAAATAAATACCCTTAGAGGAAATATGAATGCCATGAAAGCAAGACAGGGTACTGTTAAAAGTGATCTGTTTAAGGATGATCTTCAGAAATTATTTCCAATCACCGAATTAGACTGCACTGACTCAGGAAGTTTTGATAACGTCTTAGAATTTCTTATTTTATCAGGAAGAAGTCTACAAGAGTCTGTAATGATGATGATACCTGAAGCTTGGCAATCTGATAAAAACATGCCAGAAGAAAAAAAGGAATTTTATGAATATTCTTCTTCCATGATGGAACCTTGGGATGGTCCGGCCTCAATTGTGTTCACTGATGGAAGAAAAGTAGGTGCAGTTTTAGACAGAAATGGGTTAAGACCAAGTAGATTCTATTTAACAGATGATAACAAGGTAATAATGGCTTCAGAGGTAGGTGTCTTGCCTGTAGAGCCTAAGAAAGTTATAACTAAAGGAAGATTGCAACCTGGAAAAATGTTTCTCATTGACTTCGAAGAGGGTCGAATGATTCCAGATCAAGAAATTAAGAGAGATATTTGTAATTCTAACCCTTACAAAGATTGGAATAAGAAAATAACAGACCTTCCTGAGATTCAAGAAAAAAAACCTGAAGAAGAAATTTCTGAGGAAGATTTAATTGCTAAATTACAGTCTTTTGGTTACACAACTGAGACTATGCAATTTATGCTTCTGCCACTGGTTTCTGAACTAAGAGACCCTCTGGGGTCGATGGGAAATGACGCTGCCTTGGCCTGCCTTTCCGATAAACCAAGGCTGCTTTTCGATTACTTCAAGCAGCTTTTTGCGCAAGTTACTAACCCAGCTATCGACTCAATAAGAGAAGAAGTAATTATGTCACTTGAATGCTTGATAGGACCAGAAGGTAACCTAGTTAAAAATAATCCTAACAATTCAGAAAGATTAAGGCTAAAGACTCCCATTATTTCCAATACTGAACTGACAACAATCAAAGAAATAAATTCAAATCAATGGAAAACTAAAGTTATTGACCTCGTCTACCCGAAATCTTTAGGCGATGAAGGCATGCTTAAACATATAGAGAAAATTTGTGAAGAATCGGAAGAAGCTATTAAAGAAGGTTATTCATTCATAGTATTGTCTGATAAAAGTGTGAACAAAGAAAATATTGCTTTAAGTTCATTTTTAGCTTGTTCTTCAGTTCATCATCATCTCGTACAGAAACAGAAGAGAACAAGAATTGGTATTATTGTTGAGTCAGGTGAAGCAAGGGAAGTGCATCACCATTGTCTTCTTTTCGGTTACGGAGCTGATGCAGTAAATCCTTATTTAGCCTATGAATCTATTTGGAAAGCTAAAAAAGATGGCCTTTTGGATGACAATAAACTAGTAAGTTATGAGGATATTGTAAATGCCTATAAAAAGGGAACAAAAAAAGGAATACTCAAAGTAATGGCAAAAATGGGCATTTCTACCCTTCAGTCTTATAAGGGAGCCCAAATTTTTGAAGCGGTTGGGTTATCTAATCAAATAATAGACAAATGTTTTGCAGGAACAGCTAGCCGTGTCGGCGGAATAGACTTCAAAGCTCTTTTTATTGAACAAAAAAGAAGGCATGACCTAGGTTATCCCAAGGATGAATCTGGAAAAATTGTATCTTTGCCTAATCCGGGAGATTTTCACTGGAGAAATGGCGGGGATTTGCACATGTGGGACCCCAATACTATTTCCTCATTACAATTAGCTTCTAGGACTAATAGTGAAGATGCTTATTGGGATTTCGCAAAATATGCTAATGACAACACAACGAGGCAAAGTACTCTACGAGGTCTTTTAAATTTTAAATCTACAAAAAAATCAATAGATTTAAATCAAGTTGAGAACGAAATAGAGATAGTTAAGAGATTTGCCACTGGCGCGATGAGCTTAGGTTCAATCTCAACAGAATCTCATGAATCTTTAGCAATAGCTATGAATGAGTTAGGTGGAAAATCTAATACAGGAGAAGGTGGAGAAGATCCTATGAGATTTAAACCTGATTCTGAAGGCATTTCTAAGAGATCTGCGATAAAACAAGTAGCCTCTGGTAGATTTGGTGTGACTATGTGGTACTTAACTAATGCTGATGAATTACAAATTAAGATTGCACAAGGAGCTAAACCAGGAGAAGGCGGTGAACTACCAGGAAAAAAGGTAGATGACTATATAGCTAAGATTAGACATTCCACTCCTGGAGTTGGTTTGATTAGCCCTCCCCCCCATCATGACATTTACTCAATAGAAGATATCGCTCAATTGATACATGATCTAAAAAATTCAAATAGAGATTCCAGAATTAGTGTAAAACTTGTATCAGAAG
>CETH01443683.1_pt1 | contig 12336 bp, 6 predicted proteins | sample 361461 | NCBI WGS metagenome assembly CETH01 (sample SAMEA2622695, study PRJEB7988) | marine metagenome | isolation source: saline water (ENVO:00002010), including
ATATAAGGTTTTACCTGCTCCGGTTGATATGCCTGATAAAGGTTTATTCTTGGGCTATAATGTTTACCGGGGAGAGAAAACTCCAGTTTTTATGTTAACTGAAGATAGAACGAAACATTTTTATATGATTGGTAAATCTGGTGCTGGTAAATCGAATTTTATTAGTTTTATGGCTCGTCAAGATGCTTGGAATGATAAAGGTTTTTGTGTGGTTGATCCTCATGGTGATCTTGTTGATGAAGTTTTAGATTATATTCCAAAATCCAGAGCTAAGGATGTAATATATTTCAATCCTTCAGATTTGAATCGACCTATGGCTTTAAATATGCTTGAGGCAAAGGATGCTGAAGATATGGATATGATTTCATCACAGGCTACGGAAATTTTTATTAAGCTTTTTGGGGATGAAATTTTTGGTCCTCGTATTCAGCACTATTTTAGAAATGCTTGTTTGACTCTAATGGAGGATCCAGAAGAAGGAGCTACATTGATTGATGTACCTAGAATTTTTACGGATGATCAGTTTATGGAGTATAAAGTTAAGAAAGCTAAAAATCCTGTAGTTAAATCTTTTTGGCAAAATGAATATGCTAAAACTGGTAAAAGAGAAAGAGAAGAAATGATCCCGTTTTTCTTATCAAAATTTGGCCCTTTTATTACAAATACAATTATGAGAAATACTATTGGTCAGCATAAATCTGCCTTTAACTTTAGAGATGTTATGGATCAAGGTAAGATACTTTTAATAAATCTTTCAAAAGGTAAAATTGGAGATCTTAATACTCAATTGTTAGGTTTAATTATGGTTTCAAAAATTCAGATGGCTGCTATGAGTAGAGCAGATATGGATAAAAAAGATAGAAGAGATTTTTATTTATATGTGGATGAGTTCCAAAACTTTGCGACTGACTCTTTTGCAACTATTTTATCTGAAGCCCGTAAATATAGATTGAATCTAATTATGGCCCATCAGTTTATTAACCAGTTAGTTAAAACTAAATATGGTAAAACCAGTTCTGAAGTTAGAGATGCGGTTTTTGGTAATGTGGGTACCTTGATGTCTTTTAAAGTAGGTGCTGAAGATGCTGAATATTTAGTTAAAGAATATAGACCTGTTTTAAATGAGCAAGATATTATTAATGTTGCGAATTATAAAGCTTATATGAAGTTAAATATTAACAATACTACTTCACGACCTTTTAGTTTAGAGCTTGTTTATTCTAAGAAGTTTCAAAATCAAAAAGTTGCAAAATTGATAAAAAAATATAGCTCCTTGAAATATGCACGTGAGCGTAAATTTGTTGAGCAAGAAGTTTCGCAGAGAATTGGTTTTGACTATGATGATAAAGTGAATTTCAAACCACCATCAGTTAAACAGTCACCTGGAGCTCCACGAACTATGGATTCCATGTAATTACTTTTTAAGTAATACTTGAACTGCTGGTAATTTTTTTCCTTCTAAATAAGTAAGCATGGCTCCTCCTCCTGTTGAGACGTGGGTGAAATCATTGAACTCAAAATGATAATCGTGAAGTGCATCTACGGTATCTCCACCACCAAGAAAGCTTTCGGCTTTTGATTTTTTAATACTTTGTAAGATTTCTTTAGTCCCGTTTTCAAATTCTTTTTCTACGTAAAGACCTAATGGTCCATTAAAGATTATTGTTTTTGATTTTTGGATTATTTTATCAAAGCTTTTTACGGTTTCTTTACCAATATCATATATACAGTCATTGCTCTGTATTTCTTGAATTGTTTTATTTGAAATTTCTTTGTTTTGAGTGTTTTGTATTACGAAGTCATTTGGAAGTACAATTCTGGTTTTACTCATCTGTGCAAGATCTAGGATTTTTCTTGCCTCTTTGATTTCTTCTTCCTCGAAAAGAGATTTTCCAATTACTTGATTTTGGGATTTTAAAAAAGTGTTAGCAAGGGCGCCTCCTATTAATATGTTTTTTGCATGATCAAGATATTCTTTAATTACTGGTGTTTTAGTTTTCATTTTTGCTCCTCCTACTATTAAGGTTAGAGGTTTTTTAATTGGCGTTCCAATTCGAATTTTTTCTAAATTTTTAATTTCATTTTCCATTAAAAGACCAGCATAACTAGGAAGCAATTGTGCAACGGCTACGTTTGATGCGTGTGATCTGTGGCTAACTCCAAACGCATCGTTTACAAATATATCAAATTGACTAGAAATCTTTTGTGCAAATTCGTTACTATTTTGTTTTTCTTCTTTATAAAATCTAATGTTTTCAAGTAAGATAATTTCATTTTCTTTTAAAGAACTTAGTTCATTTTCTAAGTTTTCACATAATATATCCTCAAAAAATTTTACTTTAAGACCTAATCTTTTTTCTAAAAATGGAATTAATATTTTTAAACTTAGTTTTAAATTTTTTTCTCCCTTTGGTCTTCCAAGGTGAGAACAAATCGCAATTTTTTGATTTTGATGTAGAAGAAAGTTAATAGTAGGTTTTAGAGCATCTAGTCTTGTGTAGTCGAGGATTTTTCCTTCGTGAAGAGGTAAGTTTAAATCAGCCCTTAAGAGAACTTTTAAATTTTTTTCTTTTATGTTTTTAACTGTGTTTAACATTTTTATGCTTATTTTTATTATTATAACTTTTTTTTGCTGTAAAATAAAATTTTGTTTATGAAATATTTCCGATTTCTGTATACTTGAAAGAACCGGGTTTTGAGTGTTTTTTTTATGTGTTGTTGATAAAATTTACTTAATGTTAATTACGTTTATGTTTAAATTTAAATTTATATTTTTTATTCTATCTTTAGTTTCACTGAATTTAACTTTTGCTAATGTTGAATTCACTGATGTTTCAGAAGATGATTATTTTTATGAAGCTGTTAATTATTTGAAGAATAATAATATTGTTCAGGGATATGATGATGGTTCTTTTGGTGTGAATAAATCAATTACTAGGGCTGAGCTTTCTAAGATAATTATTTTAGAATCTAATTTTAAGCTTGGAAGATCAACTAAGTGTTTTTCTGATGTCTCTTTTAAGGATTGGTTTAGTCCCCATGTTTGTACTGCAAAAGCCTATGGTGTTGTGAAAGGATTTGATGATAATTCATTTAAACCTTATAACCCTGTAACAAAGGCTGAAAGTTTAAAGTTACTTTTATTCAGTCTAAATATAAAAGATTTTAAAGAATCTTCAAATCAAAACTCTATTAATATGATTGAGTCTGATTGGTTTTACGATATGGTGAATTTTGCTGATTCTCTAGATATATGGTTTTTTGATGACTCTGTAAGTCCTAATTCTTTAATAAGTCGGTCTGAATTTGCAGAGCTTTTTTACAGAACGCATGAATATATTTTAGATGAAATGCTATTTGATCCAGAAGCTGAAAATCTAGAAACTGATTATCCAGAAGCTGAAAATTCAGAGGATAATTCTAATTCTTTGGATAAAGATAAAGATAATGATTCAAAGATTGAAGTCCTTGATCAAGATTTGCAAGAAGAAGATGTTAATGATGACCAAGATCAAAATAATGTAATAGAGGAGACTTCTAATGCTACAGGTATAGTTGTAGTTGATGATGGTAGTGATGATCAAGCTATTGAAAATATAGAGGGTAATTCACTTTTAGATGACTTTGAGTTTAAAACTTACAGTCTTGAATCGTTTGATGATATTAGTTTAAGCAAGGATTTTTCTAACTTCTATTTTGAAAATCAGGTTTTAAGTTTAAATGGACGGCTTGATTCCAATCATGAATCTGTTCTCTTTGCTATTCTAGATCAAGATAAAAATACTGTTTATTCTGAAGTTTTTGATGTTAAGGATTCTTTTTTTGAAGTAGATTCTGTTTTAAATTTAAAAGGGGAGTATTATTTTGCTTTAATTCCAGGAAGTAGTGGTACTTCTAAGATTTATCCTGTGAGAATTGAAGGAAAGGAATCTTTTAATGTAAATTTTAATTTAAGAGATGAAATTAATTTAAGTTTTGATACAACTTTTGAAAATTCTCAGACTATAATGAAATTTAATTCACCACAAACTAGTTTATATGAATTAAGTTTTATTCAAGATAGTAAAGAATTATCTTTATTTGTTGATTCTAATAATTCTTTTGTTTTGGATTATGCACTTTTTAAAGATTTTACTTCAGGTGAAATCTTAGTTAAAGGTTCTAGGTTAGATATTGATTTTGATTCTAAATCTATAAGTCAATTTAATGATTTTAATTTTGATAATTTAAATGCTGAGTTTCATAATTTTTCAGAAGTAAATGAGTCGATTACAAACTTTAATTTGCCAAGTTTTTTTATTCCTAATCAAGAAGTGATTGTAAGTTTTACATATGATGATGATTTTAAGAAGGATTTTTATTTAATAAATCCAAATGGTGAAGTTGAGTCTTTTAAAGATCAAGTGATTTCAGATGGAAATCAGCATTCATTTAATTTTACTCCAACTTTAAGTGGGACCTACGTTTTAGAAGTAAATGACTTAAATGGTTTAGCTATAATTAATGCTCCAATTTATGAAACTGGTTCAGATATAGTTTTACCTGATTATTTTGATTTATTTGATTCAGATTCTTCTTCTAATAAAGTTGATGTGAATTTAATGCTTAATTTAGTAAATGAAGTGAGAAATAACTACGGTTTAAATTCAGTTGCTTTAAATTCAGACTTAAATAACCTTGCGGATGTTCATTTGCAAGATATGATTGCTAACAATTTCTTTGCTCATGTTAATTTACAAGGACAAAGTCCACAAGATAGAGCTATTGAATTACAAATTAATACAGTTGTTGGTGAAAATTTAGCAAAAGATTTAAATACTGAAAAGGCTTTCTATTCTTTAATGCGTTCTGCCGTTCATAGAGCTAATATTTTAGATGAAAGTTGGGAAGAATTAGGTTTGGCAATTACCGAGAGTGATGGTTATGTTTATGTTGTACAGCAATTTTCTTTTAATGAGGATACAGCATTAGATGATTTGAATGCAATTGTTAGTCAAAAACTTAATTTAAATACTGTTAGTCAAAATCTTCAATTAGAAGCTCAAGCATGGTCCGATTTAATGGCCCAGACTCAAACTTTTTCTACGAATATTAACTCTATATCTATCTTTGATGGTTTGGAAAATTCAGGTTTTACAAGTTTTCTTGCTTTAGTTGGAGCTCAAAGTGATATATCTAACTTAGAAGTTAATTTAAATGACTCATTGGAAAACTTAGCTGATTTTGCCCCTCAGAGTTATGCTGTAGCTGTTAAATTTGATGGAACAGGTAAATTTGCTTTCACAATTATTGTCGCAAAGTAGCATAGCTTAATTGATGTCTGGTTATTTATTTTTTAATTTAGAATATAATACATATATATTTGACAAATTGTATTAAATTTCCTATCTTTAGATAAAGATATATTGTAATATAATTTATGGGATTTTTTAGTCGTTCCAAAGTAAGTGAAGTAGATATTTTAGATCAAGATTGTTCTGATTCTAATTTAGAAATTGATTCTCAATCAATAAATGTGAAGCAGGATGTTGATAATTTAACATCGAAAGTTATTAAAAGAATTAAATCTATCTTTTCTGTCTTTTCAAGTAATGCAAAAAATGAAATTGTAACGGATGTAGTTTCCGCTAGTCAGGAATTAAGTGATTCTAGAGTGGATTGTACAGTGAGTTGTGATGAGACTAATTTACACAGTAAAAGTGATTTGAATTATTCTTCAAAAACAAATGTTAAATTAGATATCCCTCCTACTATTTCTTCTTCGAGAATTGAAGATTGTGTTTTTAATTCAAACCTTCCTGATGAAATTGTTTCTGAATATGTTGAGATTCAATCTTTAAGATCAGATCATAATAATGAAATTCATGAGGTTGATATTCAAGAGTTTAATTCTGATAATGATAATTTTGCTAATTCACCTTTTTTAAATATCTTCAAAAAAAAGGGGTATTTTGATTTTTCTGATATAGAGATTGAAAATTTTAATAATGCTATTTTATCTGGTCAAAGTCTTGATGAGTTAAAATTCACAACTTATATAACACATTTAAATTCTGTATCTTATACTGAAGAACAAAAACTAAATTTTGAAGAGTTACTACTGAATCATAAGGTTGATAATTCAATTGAATTTGGTAAGTTTTTGTTTGATTTATCTTCTGAAAAATTAGATAAATCTCAAGAGTTAAGATTTAATAAAATATTATTAGAAGGAAATACTGAAAATTCTGTAGCTTTTACTTTTTATTATTTAAATTCAATAAAACCCAATTTAGAGTTCACCGATTTAGAATCCATGCAATTAGATGATTTATTATTAAATGGTGAGATGAATGTTGACATCCAAAATTCTTTGAAAGACCGATTGTTTTTTTATTTAGTTTATTTAAAAGAAAACCAACAAATTGACTTATCTTATGAGGAAGATTATATGTTAAATGAATTTTCTATGCGTAGAACTGAAGAAATTGATGATTCTTTGATAAAAAAGGTTAATTTAAGATCTTCATTTTCTGTTTATAAAAATATCTTTTTAAAAGGTGCTTGCGAAATTGATCGTAAGGTTAAAAAGTCCATTGATGAAAAATTAGAGTTTTCAGGTGATATTGATTCTCAAAGGTCAGAGCAGCTTATTGATGAATTTATCGAAAGATCTAGTAAGGAAACTCATGATTGTGACTATGATACTATAGATGTTCCACATTTATTAGATGATTATGATTTAAATTTTATTCTAAATCCAGATAATTTTGATGAAATTTTTAAATCATCGATGGAAAATATCATAACTTCATCTAATCGAGCTGTTGATATGAGCACGAATAAATCATTGTTTGAATTTAATGTTTGGTCTAATGGAAAAGATAATCCAAATCAGGATTCGGCTATTGCTTTTGATGAAGGTATGGTCTTGTGTGATGGTGCTGGCTCTGCACCTCAATCTGAATTAGTTTCTGCTTTTTTCTCAAATTTTATTTATTCTTATAGAGATGTGATTTCTCATGTAATTTCTCTTTTATCTAAAACTTCAGAATCTGATCTGGATTCTAAATTAAAAAAATTCTTTTCTGATATTCTTGCCTTTGCATCTTTAAAATTTAAAGAAGTTCACCCTGAACTTATAAATGTATCTTATTCTACTCTTTCAATTGTCTTTAAATTGGATTCTAAATCTGTTAATTGTAAAAAATTTATTTCTTTGACTATTGGAGATTCTCCCGTTTTAAAGGGTGATAGTTTTGTATCTGGTCATAATGATCTTATTGATATTGTTTATGATGATTCAAATCCTACACATCTTGATTCTTTAAAGAATTATTTAGGTGAAAATCCGAATTTTATTGAATCTGAACTCCGTAACTATAATGATACAATACCAAGTTATTTATTTGATGATATTTGGTTTATTGATGATTCTAAAATAAATGAATTAATTAATAGTTATAATTTAATCACTATTTTAAAGTTTAATGTAAGAAATATTATAACTTCTTGTATTCCTAATTTTTCATCTGGTTATGATTTAGATAATTTATCTAATTTATATTCTCAGGGTGCGACTGTAAAAGTTTTTGAATACAATCCTAATCAACCTGTTTTAATTTGTTCGGATGGTTTATCTGATAATTTTACTAATGATGGTATTTTAGATATTTCTCTTACTGATCCAGATGACCTTGATCAGTTAAACTTTCAAAATTCTAATTTTGAAAAAAGTGATATAAATAAATTGATTAGATATAAACCAGATGATTCAACTGTCGTAAGATTAGATCTTAAATCTACTTATTTAGAAGAGTCCTTTGAACCTGTAGTTGATCTAGATATGATTTTATCAGAAATGTCTACTGATCAATTACTTACTACTGATAATGAATTTGATCTTGAAAGTTTTATTTCAAGTAATCTTGATTCATTGCCTAAAAGAACGGAATCTTTAGTTACAAATAAAGGAAATTGGTTTTCACGTAAATTTAAATCATGTGTTGATGGTGTTAAGAATATATCAAATGCATCATCTACATATTTTACATCTTTTACATCTTTAAAAAATAAAATTTTAACTTTTGATTTCGCAAAAGCTTTAAATAAAACTTTTAGTGTTTTGTTTTTGTCTAGATTTTCGGTGGCTATTTATGCTCTTTTAATGTCATCTTATAATGATTTACAATTTGTTGAACTATCTGAATCTGCTGAAATTATTCAACAGGGAGTCGATTTTATAAGAGGTTATTTTGATTCCTTAGGACTTTGTGGGGAAATGCTTTTATCTGATTTTGAATCTTTAGATTGTTTTGATCACTCAAATGAAATTAATCACTCATTGACTCAAGATAATCACTTAATTTCAGTTGATGAATTTTCTGATAATAGAAATTCTAATAATCACACCCTTGCATCCTTCGGTAATTCATTGGTTGATAGTGAATTAAATACTCTAGCTGCTTTTTCTGATCAAAATGATAGTTCTCTGATAGAAAATTTTTCAAGTTTTCAACCTGAAGAAGAGTTTGAATGTTTATCAGAAGAAGACATAATATTTTTATCTGATGAAGACATGGAATATTTATCGGAAGACGAAATTTTATATTCATACGAAGATAATATTGAATTTATCAATGATGAAGATATTGAATATATTAATGAAAATAATTACCAAGATAGTGATTCTTTAACAGAGAATTCTGCTGAAGAACAAAGTATTATGACTCCAAATTCTTATAATTTTATAAATGTTAACTGTGATATATCTGATGCTACCTTAAGTGAAAATGGTGTTGAATCCTTAAATCCATCAGATACAAATATAAATACTGATATAAGTTATTCTGTAAATTTAAATGATGAAGATTCAAGTTTATTGAAAAGAGATGATACTGGAAGGGTAATTGGTAGATTATCAGAAGGTGATCGTTTTCAATTCACAGGTTCTACGGATTTAGTATCTGCTAATAATGGTAGTGATGATATTTTGTATGCCGAGGCTAAAACCTCCGATGGGAAAACTTTTTGGGTTGCAAGAGCTTATGCTAAACCTATGGCTTCATAATAAATAATTTTAGATTGTAGGATCTTTGTGTTAAACTTATTTTGATAGAAATTTAATAATACTTATGACTATTTTCTTATTTATTTTAGGCTTTATTGCGCTAATTAAGGGTGCTGACTATCTTGTTGATGGTTCAGCTTCAATTGCAAAGAAATTTAATATTTCCAATATTGTGATTGGACTTACGATTGTTGCTTTTGGTACTTCGGCTCCTGAATTGATTGTAAATATTTTAGCTTCCATGAAAGGAAGTTCAGACTTAGCAATTTCTAATATTGTGGGTTCTAATATTGCTAATATTTTCTTGATTTTAGGTGTAACTTCGCTAATTTATCCTTTAAAAGTTAAGTCTAACTCAGTTTGGAAAGAGATTCCTCTTTCACTTCTTTCTGTAGTCCTTTTATTTTTTATGGTAAATGATGTGATGTTTGATGGAGCAGCTGTTAATTCTTTAACTAGAATTGATGGTGTTTGTCTTTTAGCTTTTTTCATTATCTTTATGTATTACTCTTTTGGTATGGCTAAATCAGGAGTTGATGGAGAGTCAGAAAAAATTGAAGAGTTATCTTCTTCTAAATCTACAGTATATGTTCTATTAGGTTTAGCGGGTCTGGCTATTGGAGGTAAATGGATCGTTGATGGTGCTATATATATTGCTTCGATGTTTAATATGCCAGAATCTGTTGTGGGTTTAACTGTAGTAGCAATTGGTACTTCACTTCCTGAGCTTGCGACTTCAGTTACGGCTGCAATGAAACATAATGCAGATATTGCAGTTGGAAATACGGTTGGTTCAAATATATTTAATGTATTTTGGATTTTAGGTTTATCTTCTTTGGTAGCACCACTTCCTTTTGCTGGAGGTGCTTCTCAGTATGATTTAATGGTTGCAGTTTTAGCGTCTTTCATGTTGTTTGTATTTATGTTTTTAGGTAAAAGACAAGTTTTACAAAGGTCTCAAGGTGCTTTATTCCTAGTTATTTATTTTGGATACATGGCTTATAGTGTAATAAATGTAATTTAATATGTTAAAAAATTATAATTGGTTACCAGATTTTGTGTATGGATCCATTGATGGGATTATTACTACTTTCGCTATAGTTTCTGCCGTGCAAGGTGGGGGATTAGACAGTAAGATTATTTTGATTTTAGGTTTTGCAAATATGTTAGCCGATGGTTTTTCTATGGCTACTAGTAAGTATTTAAGTGATAATGCAGAAATTGATCAAGCTTTTAATAAAGGTGAAATTATTGATGAAAGCTTGAATCCGATAAAAGGTGCAATTTCAACTTTTATAGCTTTTGTTACTTTAGGTGCCATTCCTTTGTTAGCATATGTTTTTCAGCCATTTTTAAAATATACTGAAATGCAAACATTTGTTTTAGCTTGTGCTCTAACCTCTTTTGCACTTTTCTTAGTTGGTGCATTGAAGGGATATTTTGTTAATAAAGCAAAATTAAGCGAAGGTTTTGTAACTATGTTTTTAGGAGGTATTGCAGCTGGAATATCTTATTATGTTGGATTTGTAATCGAAAGAAGCCTAGTTTAGTTTTTTGTATTCAAAACCACTAGCTGTTTTGTGACCACCGCCATTAAATTTCTTTGCTAATTCGTGTACAGATATTGTGTCTGATCTTAGAGAGGTTCTGACCTCTCCTTTTTTATTTTCGGTCATAAGTACGCTCATTTTAGTGTTTGAGATTTGATTTAAATAATAAGATGAAATTCTTAGATGGTCTTTATTTAGGTCTCCATGGATACGTGATTTAGCATAATTTTTATGTATTTTTGAATTAAGTAAGACTTTACCTAGGGTTTTTAGGTTTCTAAATGAAATCTTATTTAAATTTTTCACTACCTTTTCAAGGCTTGCACCTAGCCTTAAAAGCTTTGAACAGGTTCTAAGAACTTCGGAGTTAACATTTTTAGTTTGAAGGCTTAAAGTGTCAGCATAGATGCCTGCTAGGATATTATTGGCTAAATCTTTAGATATATGAAGATTTTGATTTTGAAGTAATTTAAAGATTAACTGACTGGTTGAGTTACTCGATATATCTACAATATTAAGGTTTCCATAATTAGTATTACTTTTATGATGATCTATATTGATTAGTTTTGAAGGATCAGGATGGTGCATTAATCTTTTGTAGTTTGCACAGTCTACCGATATAAATTTGCAGTGATTTGTTTTAATTTTAAATTCAATATGATGATTGGCGTAGTTTAAAAATGAGTATTTCTCTGGAAGTGGTTTATTGAGATAAATTTGAAAATCTTTATTTAGCTGACTGCTTATATCCGCAATTGCAAAGATTGAGCTTAAACAGTCAATATCTGGATTCTGATGTCCAATTATTCCAATACTTTTAGTGTTTTCAAATAAATATCTAAGCATAAGTAATTTAAGAATAGATACTATTATCTTAAAATTACTTACTTTATGCTATCTAAACTTTAAGCTTGGTGTTGTGGTAAATGGTAATTGTTTTTTTAGTCAAAGAATGCTTGACATTTATAAAATGCATGATATAATTAATCTAAACAATAATTTTATTTTATGAATACTGTTAATAGTTTACCTCAGCAAGCTCTTAATAATGATTACAGCCTTATTGAAGATCTAAATACTTCTCTTTTATGTTTTGATACTCTCGTTAGCGGAAAAGAAAAAGAAACAGTTGATTTAGAAATAAAAAGAATAGAGAACTTGATAAATAAATTAAGTATTTTAGATATTATTAGTTTGTATGATGTTAGATTTGCCCATGCTTTTGAAGCAAGGATAAAATTTTTATTTGAAAACTTTAATTTTAATGAACATAAGCAGGACGAGATTTTAACTGCATATATGATGGCTAAGGTGACTAAGGATGAGAATTGTCGTTCAAAAATGGGATTCTTAGATTATTACTTTGAAAAATATATAAATGTGTTTTCTTTACCATCTTTAAAAAAATGTAAAGAAAAATTTAACTATTACATTCCAATGTTTATTAATGATTATATTTGTGATCCTGTTATTAATTTTTTTGATGATGAGGATGATGAGGGTTTTCAATTAGAATCTTGTAAGGGTGAGCCAATTGATGTTGTAGAAACTTCAGGTGAGTTTTATAGACAAGTTGCTTGGCTTTTATCTATTGAAGAAGTAAGTGTTGATAAGCGTTTAGAAAATTTACTTGGGGAAGTGAGTGATGATGAGCGTTTAGAAGGTCTACCTAATGAATTTGATACAGTACTGGTGGGTAGTTGTATTGGAACTATGTTGATACCTAAAGGTTTTTCA
>CETH01063702.1_pt1 | contig 12329 bp, 8 predicted proteins | sample 361461 | NCBI WGS metagenome assembly CETH01 (sample SAMEA2622695, study PRJEB7988) | marine metagenome | isolation source: saline water (ENVO:00002010), including
TATGGGAAAAAGCCCAGAAACGTCACGTCGCCGTGGGAGCTGTGCACGATATAGAGCAAGCGTGTGCTAGCCCTCAGTTTGAACACCGTCAGTTCTTTTCAAAGATTGAGTCCTCTTCGGTTCGGCAGCCAGGACGCCTAGTCAGGTTTTCTGAGACACCATCCCTTGCACCTCAACCACCGAAGATGATCGAGACACCGATCGATGTCATCGTAAAGCGTTGGTCCGAGCACGAACCAACGGCGGTTGATGATTCCTCGACCCAGGACGGGACTGGTCTACCTCTGGAAGGTCTCCGTGTTCTCGATTTGACTTGGGTACTAGCTGGCCCATTTGCAACGCGCATGCTCGGAGATTTAGGTGCCGACGTAATTCGGGTACAAAATGAGGAACACAGCACCCTGGTGAACCGTCCGGATTATCCCTATTACTTTGTGTGGGGTCGCAGTAAACGCAGTGTCAGCTTGGACATGAAACACCCTGAAGCTCTAGCGGCGATCAAAAAACTGATTGAGAACTGCGACGTCTTAATCGAGAACTACAGCGCAGGAGTCCTCGATAGTTGGGGGCTGGACTGGGAAACCGTCAAAAAGTGGAATCCGCGTTTGGTCTACATCTCCATGTCTGGCTGTGGACACGATGGGCCTTGGAGCCATGTCATTTCTTACGCACCGACCGTACACGCGATTTGCGGTATTACTCATCTCACCAATTTTGCTGATCGTGGAGACATCGGTCCAGGTTTCTCTCTTAACGATCATCTCGCAGGGTTTGCAGCCGCGAGCTCCACAATGGCGGCGTTGCTAGCACGCGATCAGTCCGGAGTAGGACAACATATCGACATGGCACAGCTAGAGGTCGGGACTTACAGTATTGGCTCCGCTGCCCTTGACTGGCTTTCCAACGGAGTCGTCGCTCAACCAAACGGAAACTGCGACGGCCTGCAGGACCATGTTCCAAATGAGGTATACGAGTGCGTTGACGGTTTTATTGCAATCACTGCGACGAGCGATGAGGAATGGGGCCGTCTCTGTGAAGTCATTGACAACGAAGGACTAAAAGCTCACCACACCGAAGAGCAGCGTCGCGCTGACCGCGATGAAATCAATCGGGTTCTGGCCGACTGGGTCGCATCCATGAGGGGGTCGGACGTCGAACAGATGTTGCAATCGGTAAAGGTTCCCGTAGGACAAGTCCAAGATGCGGGACGTCTATTTACCGAAGACCCTCAACTCGCTGAGCGCGAGTTTTGGCGAGAAATCGAACATCCAATCTTTGGGCAGCGAAACGTTGACACGTTCCCCGCGTTGCTGGATGGGATACGACCTCCGACCAATCTGTTATCTCCCGCTTATTTGGGCGAGCACAATTTTGAAGTCTGGGGCGAACTCGCCGGCTTAGGGTTCGAGGTGGTAGCCGATGGAATTGGAAAAGGTTTATTCAGTTAACGGCCTATTGTCTCGTCATTTGGTATCCACCCAACCAACGACTCTCTTGACGAGAACTTCGATGAAATCGCTATCTGTGCTTTCCATCTCAGTGTCTAATAAGTCGTCTCCGGCGACCATGCGGTGAGCCAAGATGGCTTTAGAGACAGTGACATCTTCGATCAGTTCTTCATAAGAGTAATTGTTAACGCCAGCGCTGATAAGGCCGTGATGATAACGCTGAAGCATCATTTCTTCCTCGACACGATGATGTGGTTCTAAGGCAGTAGTGATGAAGTAAGCCACTTCCCAACCGGGTCGCCCCCAAGCTAATCCTTGCCAGTCCAGGACAACAGTTTCACCATTGGCACGAAACATCAGGTTGTCGAGCCGGTAGTCGCCGTGACACAGAGTCCAGGGATCGCGTTCCATCTGGGAACACAGGTCAGGCAATTGGTCCTGAATTTCGTCCATCTTTGCGACTACTTCTTCTCCGATCAGAGCACCGAACCGATCGACAAAGGCAGTTCTGTTGCGCCGGTAGCTAGCCTGCACAACTTTGGGAAGGTGCCCGATACTCCAAATGATGGGGTGAGAGTCACGCCGCTCAGAATTGCACCAATTATGCGCATGGAAGCGTGCTAGTAAGTCGAGTCCGATGAGAGCGTCATCAATGGACCCACCTGCTACTTGACTAGGTGGCCTTGCATCATGGATGTCTTCCATGACCAGTAGATATCTACGCGGAGACTTTCCCCCTATGAGGAGTAGGAGGTTGAGTAATTTACTGACGGCAAAGACCGGTAACTTACCGAAAAGGTAGACAAAAAGGGTCTCAAGCCAAGGCGCGGGGTTCGGATCGTATTCTGCATAGATGAACTGAGGTGTCGGCATACCCAGTTCGTGGGTCATTTCGTCGTAGACCCTAATCTCCCTCTCATAAACCGCCAGTGCTTCACCGAGGGAGCGATTCTTCGCTACTTTGGACGGAATTTTAACTATGACAGAACTCGGAGCGTTCGTTGCACCTTGCCAGGTAAGCGAACAGCGATGTAACTCTCCTAAGAAACCAATCCCTGCTCCAATGACCTCACTTGTGACTTTGGTCACCACTCCGCCGTATTGGGGACCAATAGTGGTGCTGAACCACTGAGCATCAAACTCGTCTGATCGCTGAGGAATGTGATGTTTGTCTCGTCGCGCCATATTGAGATTCTTACCCAGAGTTAACTAACTAGCGACCTCTGCACTGTTACCAATCATTCGAAGTACTTCGTCAGAAACTATTCGGTCCTCAGTTACTCGATCATGGAGGCCCTTTTCTAAAGCCACATGTGAAGAGGCCAGACTTCCTGAGGTTGCTAGGGCAATGTGGGCCCGGTTGTCTCCACGACGTTGTCGATCGGTCACAAGCGCGGCAGTACAAGCAACTCCAGCTGTTGGAAGACTTCCTTCTGAGAGCTGCTCAGCGCGAACTTGACAGGCAAGAGCCATTTTCTCAGCTACTTCTTGCGACACGGCTTGCTCGGGGGGGTATCCAAGTAAATCCGACAACGCCGAAAACGAATACGGGACCTGGGCTTGAAGAACTGTTCTCGATGCGCCTGGTACCAATAACAAATCTGAAATAGAGGCTACGCCGCCTCCCGAGACTGCGATCACGACCATCAGAGGCGAGTCATGAATTTGGTCGATCAACTGCAACCGCTCGGTGGCGGTCATCGGAGCTGGTGAAGGCATCTAACTCCTCGATTCGCTCAGTAGTGTTGCGGCGGCTTCCAGCCCACCACTACCAACTGGTATACCGCAAGTCCTTAACGAAGCTTCTATTGCCCCGAGAGCTCCCATGATCATCGGTGCGTTCAGGTCACCGAGGTGTCCTATGCGAAAGGCGGTGCCAGCGAGTGGTCCAATTCCCGAGCCCATCGTCACATCGAAGCGCTCGCGAGCGACCTGCAACACTTGGTTAGCGTCATGCTCCTCAGCTAGTCGGACACAGGTAACGCTGTTGGATCGTTCATGTTCGTTCACGGCATTGAATTGAAGTGCTCCAGCGCAACTCCATGCTTGGACTGCCGCTCGAACCGCGTCAGCTAAGAGTTGATGGCGAGTCGTTACAGCGTCGATCCCACCCTCCTCGTCAATCATGCTCATAGCTTCTTGCAGCCCAAAAATGTGGTGTATTGGCGGAGTGCCACAAAACATCCGGTACCCCTCAGCCTCGAGTCGACGTCTCCAATCCCAGTAGAAGCGTTGTCGGGAATTCTGGTAGGCCGTCGATACCGCCCGCTCACTAATACCGGTGAACGCGAGACCGACAGGCATCATTAGTCCCTTCTGGCTCACTGCGAGGCAGGCATCCAGCTTCATTTCGTCTACACGGAGCGGAGTACACCCAAACGACGCGATTGAGTCGACAACCAATAAAGCCTCATGGTCTAAATCATCCAGGACAGCCCTTACGGCTTCAAGATCTGTGGTCACGCCGGTTGAAGTTTCTGTATGGGCTAAGAGGACCCCTTCGATCTGTTTACCGTCTTCGCTGGACAGAGCTGCGTGAAGGGCGTCGGGATCCACACCGTTCCGCCATCCGGTTTCAAACCATTGGACGTTTAAGCCATGGGCTTCACACATCTCGCCCCACCTGTGGCTGAAATGACCGCTATCGCACAGAAGTACCGGTGCGCCAATGTCGAAGAGGTTGGTAACAGTCGCCTCCCATGCGCCATGACCTGTGCTGGTGTAGCCGATTAGTGGCCCGGAACTTGCCATGTGCCGGCTTAAGTCCTCCAACGAGGTATCAAGTAACCGGGAAAATTCCTCAGTGCCAAAATCGATCGCCGGTCGCGCCATAGCACGAAGAATCCGTTCAGGAATATTGGTTGGTCCGGGATTTTGTATGAAGGTGCGGCCGCTCACTGTTTTGAAGGTATCCCTATTTGAGGGTGGAGGCGCGGCGCCTAGCTGTTGTTCTAGCTAGTAAGGAAGGTCAACCCAAGCCACCGAATTTGACCTGCAGTTGGGTTATCGACCTGAAAATTTGGGCTCTCGCTTGTCAACAAAGGCTTTGACCGCTTCCTTGTGGTCTTGTGTCTGCCCGCAATGAATATGGTGAGCTGCTTCCATGTCGAGACACTCTCCCATCTCACCATTGACTGCCCTATTCAGATTTTCTTTCATGTACCTGTAGGCAACCGTCGGTCCTTGCGCCAATCTCCGAGCAATAGAGGTCGCTTCATCCTGTAGAGATTCTTCTGCAAAGATTCCGTTGACCAGCCCTAACCTTTCGGCCTCTTGCATATCAATTTTTTCTGACAGGAAATACAGCTCGCGAGCTTTCGCAGAGCCGACGAGACGACTCATGAAATAGGTTCCGCCGTAATCACCGCTAAATCCAACTCGAGCAAATGCAGTGGTCATAATTGCATTAGGTGATGCGTATCTCAGATCACACGACAGAGCTATCGACAAGCCGGCACCCGCAGCGGGTCCTGGGAGAACCGCGATAGTTGGTTTGGGTAATTCGTACAACTTGCCTGCAGTGTCTCGTTGATCTCGCCGTTGTAAGTGGACTCGAGCGTCGTATTGGAGCGCGCTATCCCCCCCCTCACCTCCAGCTTCTGCCATTCCTTTGACGTCGCCACCCGCACAAAAGGCGCCGCCAGCGCCGGTAAGTAGAACCGCGCCTACGTCGCTAGCTGTCTCTGCATCGGCTAGTGAAGCGACCAGTCCCTTAAGCATCGCGGAGGACATTGCGTTTCTTCGTTCCGGGCGATTGAGCGTGATTGTCATTACTCCTTCAAGAACCTCGGATCGAATATCGTCAGTTCCTGTGTCAAAGATGCGGTCGGACATGATTTCTCCATCTGTTTATTTGTGCGTTCTTCTGAAAGGGAAGTATCGCGAAATTTTGGTCCCGACGTCGGATCAAGATATCCAGCGGGTGAATGACTATCCGCCTGCTCCTTCGGTGAATCCCAATTCGACGGTCACGTTTCTGGTCGATCCATCGTTCGCCAATACCAACATTCGGACCACTCGCCCAATCTCGCTGTCGCGTACAGCGGATACCAGGTCTTGAACTGAGTTGATCTCCTGCCCATCGAACTCAAGTACAACCTCACCAACCTTTAAACCGGCGGCGTTAGCAGCGCCATCTTCAACTAATGCGACAATGACCACTCCGGTTTCAACGCCTTCGAATATGTCGTACTGGTTGCGCGAGGTTTCATCCAGCATTTCCACATCGATGATGTTCACTCCCAGAAGTGGCCGTTTCGGCACTTCTCCTGTTTGAAGTGTTTCGATGACCGGCCGAGCGTGGTCGATTGATATTGCAAACCCGATGCCTTCAGCATTGCCGGCAATGGCAGTGTTCACTCCGATGACTTCCCCGTTGGCGTTAACAAGTGGCCCACCGGAGTTGCCAGGGTTGATAGCTGCGTCAGTCTGGATGAGACGGGTAAGGCGACTTCCCGATAGTTGTAGTTCTCGCTCTAAGGCTGAGACGATGCCAGTAGTGACAGTTGGTGTGTCACCGAGTCCTAACGCGTTGCCTATGGCAAGCACTTCATCCCCGACTTCGACCTCGGCGGAAATCCCGAGCCGCGCTGCTGGAAGGTCCTCTCCTTCAATCTTTAGAACCGCTAAATCTCGGGTCGGGTCTTGTTGAACTAGCTCAGCGGGTTTGATGCTTCCGTCGTAAAGCATGACTTTGATGTCGATGGCGTCTTCGACTACATGCGCATTCGTTACCACTTGTCCATCTGCGCTGATTATGAATCCGGTGCCTTGACCGCCTCCGAAGACGCCATCACCCGATTGAATTTCTATCTGGACCACTGTTGGGGCAACGGCAGCCAACACCGCCTTTACATCTAGACGACCCGCGTCGGTCATTTCAACGCGGGGTGTAGTGGCTTCATCAGACACAGTTTCTGCATCCAACGCGACCGTTGTGGGTGTGATCTGTGCATCTGTGGCGCCTGCCAGTGTTTCGCTGGACTGGTCCCTACCACTGTTGGTTTCGGTGACATATATGCGCTGGGGATCTCCGAGACTGACAACAATCAATCCCGCCACTAGCCCTCCGACTACCGCGCCGAGCACTGTTCCAGCGAGAAATCGACCGCTTTTTGATCCAGAGTCGCCGTTCACGAAGTTGAGGATATCTGTGTTGTGGACACCATTGAGGTCGCGAAGCGTAGCGGTCGTCAGGTGAGACGACGCTCCACAAATACGTGTTAGTTGCTCAAAGCTTCCAAAGCCGAGTCTGACAAAGTTTCAACTTGGTCTTTGAATGTCATAACGTCGACGTCGTCTTGATTTCCCATGACCCCTTGCAAGTAGCGGTTCAGTACGCCTTCGACAATTGCAGCAAGTCGCCAATAGGAGAATGCCCGGTAATAGCCGACTTGCGATACGTCTCGACCGGATGCGCTTTCGTACCATTCCAACAACTGATCTCGGCTAGCGAAGCCGCCGGCGAGAGTTGGTGCGCTCGAACCGGCAGGAGTTTCATCTGGGTCGACCCAATTATTTAGCAAGTATCCAACGTCGGCGAGAGGGTCCCCAAGAGTGCATAGTTCCCAATCAAGGACGGCGCGTATGTGTCCTGACTCGACCAGCATGTTTCCGAGCCGGTAGTCGCCGTGGACGATGGTGGATCCAATCTGAAGGGGCATCTGCTGTTCCAGTAGCCGTTGAACCTCTTCCATTGTGTCTAATTCTCGTGTCTTGGACTGTTCCCACTGTCGACTCCAACGTCTTAGTTGTCGACTCAAATATTCTTCTCGTTTTGCCAGGTCGCCTAGCCCAATGGCATCTGGTTCCACCGAGTGGAGCTCAGCTAAGACCTCAACTACCTCCCGGCTCAAGCTCATACGGTCTTTTTCTGTAAGTGAGGCCGCTTCAAGGTCGCTGTGGAGGACCGCTCCATCAACATATGCCATCACATAGAAAGGAGCGCCGTTGACCTCAACATCTTCGCAAACACCAAGAGTCGCTGGGACTGGAACCGCAGTTTGGCCCACTGCGCTAACGACCCGATGTTCGCGTTCCATGTCATGAGCCGTTGCCAAAACCTGCCCCAGTGGTGGGCGTCGCAAGACATACACGTTGTCGATTTCGTCTTGAACCTTGAAAGTGAGATTCGAATGACCGCCAGCGATCAACTCGTAGCGAAGCGGAGGAACCGCTCCAGGTATTTGTGTAGCAAACCACGAAGCGATACCAGCCTCGTCAATTCCTTCTATGACTGAGTCACTCATTTCTTTTGGTCCCAACAATTCACGCGCCCCAACCGCGAGGCGTTAGTTATACCGATAGAAGCCTCGACCGTTCTTTCGGCCAAGCAGTCCGGCATCACACATCCGACTTAGTAGCGGCGGGGGGGCATAAAGCTGTTCTTTGAACTCTTCATACAACGACTCTGCGACGGCCATAGTCGTATCCAAACCAATGAGGTCACACAACGCCAATGGGCCCATCGGATGGTTACACCCAAGAACCATGCCCGCATCGATGTCCTCAGCGCTCGCGAAGCCTGATTCCATCATCCGGATCGCCGACAGAATGTATGGAACGAGCAACGCATTTACCACAAAGCCGGCGCGGTCCTGACTGCTTACCACTCGCTTTCCCAATTGATCGGACGCGAACTCTTGACAAACGGCAGCTGTCTTGTCGCCCGTTAATAGCGACGAGATAACCTCAACGAGCCCCATCACGGGAACCGGGTTGAAGAAATGGACGCCAATCACCTGCTGCGGGCGGTTAGTAGCCATGGCGAGTTTCATGATGGGAATCGACGATGTGTTGCTAGCTAGGATCGCCTCTGGATCGTCAACAACATCGTTCAAGCGCCTGAAGACTTCAAGCTTTGCTTCTTCTTGTTCAATTACGGCTTCGACTACAAATTCGCGGTCTGCGAGGCTGGGAAGCTTCGTAGAGAATGAGATATTTCCCATCACTCGTTCTCGTTCGTCCTCCGTCATTTTCTCGGCCCGGACTGCGCGATCGAGACTTTTCTCTATCCGTTGCATCCCGGCTTGCAAAGCACCATCATTAGTTTCGACGATCTTTACATCGCAGCCGCTGCGGGCAGCTACTTCGGCAATGCCCGATCCCATCAGGCCACAGCCAACAACCCCAAATCGTTCAATAGTCACGCCTACGAGGCTACAAGAGGCTTGAGGGGTTATGTCAGGAGGTCAGTTAACACGGGCCTCTTCTATGGCTCCGCGCACCGCTTCTACTACTTCTTCAGCGGTAGCTCCTGGTGTGAGGACGCGTGCAACGCCAACGTCATACATTGATTGGAAGTCTGTTTCTGGAACTATTCCACCAAGTATCACTGGTATTTGAGCCCCGGCGTCAGCGAGAGCCTGGGTAACCATTGGAAGGAGAGCTTCGTGGGCTCCCGACAGCATTGAAATTCCTATTGCTGACACATCTTCATCAATCGCTGCTGCGACGACTGTTTCAGGAGTTTGGAATAGCCCGGTATAGATCACTTCATAACCCGCGTCGCGAAGGATTCGCGCGACTATTTTCACTCCCCTGTCATGACCATCAAGTCCCAATTTAGTGACAAGCACACGTTCCGCCATATGTGCTGACCCTAGCTGCCCGAACTTCCAGGAGCGAGTTCACTAGGTGCAACGTCCTCAAGCCGGGCCTTCGTTTTGTTCATCAGCGAAGAAACTGGCATGAGAATAATTTAAGAAAGTTTCTTCAGTGCGGTCAGGTTTTGCGATTGGCCCATAGGGTGCTCTCATGACCACAACTACTAGTAGATCCATCGCGGCACGAGCTTTCGAGGCATCGAAAGTTTACGGTTCTGGCGAGACCGTTGTTCGTGCCCTTGATGAGTTGTCCGTCGAGCTTGCGTCTGGCGAGTTCACGGCGATCATGGGTCCTTCTGGTTCAGGGAAATCGACTCTGATGCACTGTCTGGCGGGCCTCGATAATTTGAGCTCGGGAAAGGTCTATATCGGAGATACTGACATCAGCGAGCTTTCCGAACGTGCACTCACCCTCCTCCGTCGTGACCGGATTGGCTTTGTTTTCCAGGCTTTCAATCTGGTTCCAACATTGTCTGCCGAGGAGAACATCACTCTTCCGCGGCAACTCGGGGCGTCAGCGCCACCCGAATCGTGGGTTAACAAAGTCGTCGAAGCGGTGGGCCTAAGTAACCGCCTACAGCATCGACCGAACGAACTGTCGGGTGGCCAACAACAACGAGTAGCAGTAGCACGGGCTCTGGCCGGGCAACCCGAAATCATTTTTGCTGACGAACCGACGGGCAATCTTGATAGCAAAACAGGCGGCGAAATCCTTCAGTTCATGCAAGACGCTGTGCGTGATCTGGACCAAACCATTGTCATGGTGACACACGATCCTTCCGCCGCAGCTCATGCCGATCGTGTCGTGTTTTTGGCAGATGGCAGAATCGTGCAGGAACTCAAAACCCCTTCAGCTGATCTGATCCTCGACACGATGAAGCAGCTAGGCGACTGAGGTGTTCAAATTAACTCTCAAATCGTTACTGGCGAGAAAGATACGTCTCGCCCTGACGACATTCGCCGTAATATTGGGAGTCTCGTTCGTATCCGGCTCGTTCATTCTCGCTGACAGTCTGCGCTCTGTCTTCGACAAGATTGCTATCGAGATTGCGGGGCCCGATTGGCTTCAAGTGCGAGGCGTTGAAACAATCGAAGATGACCCTTTCAGCCGACCGACTGTTACACAATCTGTGGTCGACCAAATTAGGTCTACTGAAGGGGTGTACGGCGCCGAAGGGGTAATCCAAGGATTTCCGAGAATTTCAGTGGGCGACGAATTGGTAAAGCCTTTAGGTGGAGCGCCCACCCTGGCGTTCAACTTCGAACAGGAAAGTGCTGAGTTAAGCGGATTCGAAACTCTCGAAGGGTCTGCGCCTGGCAGTAGCGAAGCCATGGTTGATATCGACACAGCAAACAAGTACGACATCGCAATCGGCGACACCATCACTATTCGATCGCTGCAACCAGCAGAAGATTTTCAGGTCAGTGGCATCACAAGATGGGGGCAAGATAACGGGGGTGGTGCAGTTTTCGTATTAGTTGACACCGAGACCGCTCAACGGCTCTTTAATTATCCCGACTCGTATCTAGCCGTAACGGTCGCTGCTATGCCCGGAGTAGACGAAAGCGAGCTAGCAGACAAGTTGACCCAAGAGTTGCCAAATGGTTTTGAGGCAGTCACAAGTGACGTTGTCGCAGGAGAATTCAGCGATCAATTCGACACCTTTATAACTATCTTTCAGAACGCTCTCTTGGTCTTCGCAGCCGTTGCTCTAATCGTTAGCGCGTTCATAATTAACAACACCTTTGCGATCGTTCTCGGTCAACGCGTTCGAGAACTGGGCCTACTTCGCGCAGTGGGAGCTACCGGCCGTCAAATTCGCTCATCGGTATTGATCGAAGCGTTACTAATCGGGGTAATTGCTTCTGTAGTCGGCGTGTTCGCCGGCCTTGGGATCACCTGGGTCATCAAAGCACTCATCGATCAAGCCGGGGATGGGTCCGGTCTACCCGATGGGCCGTTGGTCATCGCTGCGCGAACGTGGATAGCTGCCTCAGTGGTAGGTATCGGCATCACCCTCCTGGCAGCTATCTCACCTGCAAGAAAGGCGTCGAGTATCCCACCTATCGCTGCCTTACGCGACGATTTAGCTTTGTGGTCTGGTGGTGGTCGACGCCGCACGGTAATCGGTTTGCTGTTGGGCATAGGTGGCGTAATTGCAACGGTCTTGGGAACCACAACTGACAGTGGAGCCGGGCAACAACTAGGACTCTTGGCTGCCGGAGCGCTACTGCTATTTGTATCGATTTCTCTTCTCAGCACCCTCGTTGCTAAGCCAGCAGCGAAGCTGTTGGGTTGGCCAATGACCCGCTTCGCTCGTGCATCGGGGAACTTGGCCACACAAAACGCGAGCCGGAACCCACGTAGAACAGCATCCACAGCCTCAGCCTTGATGGTCGGTCTGGCTCTCGTTGCCATGGTTCTGGTAGTCGGCACCAGCTTCAAAAAAACATTTTCATCAACACTGGATTCCTCCTTAGGAGCAGACTTCTTCATTGATACAGATGGGCGCAGTTCATGGGGTTTCAGCCCCCAACTTGTAGAAGAAATGAACGAAATAGAAGGAGTGGCAATAGCAGTCGGATTTCGGGGAGGACCTGGCACTGCCCAAATGAGCGTCGCGGGTGAATCCAAAGACGTCATCGGCACCCAAGAAGAAGGCCTGGGTCGCGTAATAGATATTTCACTGATTGAAGGTAGCTACTCGGGCTTAGCCAATAACGGTGTACTGGTGCACAAAGATCCAGCTGCGGATCTCGGTTTGTCTATCGGTGACACAGTGTCCGCGACCTTCCCAGTGAGCGGTCCCAAAGAGCTTCAGGTTGTCGGAATCTTTGACGACGGGTCGATACTAGGTAACTGGGTTATCGATATGACTACTTACGAGAATGGTTTCGACCCCGCGCGACAGTCAGACCTTTTTGCAGCAATCGAGTTGGAGGAAGACATCAAAGTCCAAGAAGTGCGGCCCCAACTAGATGAAGTTGTCGTCAACTATCCCGAAGCGGTTCTTCAGGATCGAACTGAATACCAAGAAACAATCGAAGGTCGCATCGACACCCTCTTGGTGACTGTGAACGCCCTAGTCGGATTTGCGGTGATTATTGCCGTACTCGGAATAGTCAACACTTTGATGTTGTCAGTGTTCGAAAGAACCAGAGAAATCGGGTTGCTCAGAGCAGTGGGAATGACTCGACGACAAACAAGACGGATGATCAGATGGGAAGCCATCATCATCGCTGTCTTCGGTGGCGTCTTGGGGATCCTCGTCGGTAC
>CETH01443682.1_pt1 | contig 12326 bp, 8 predicted proteins | sample 361461 | NCBI WGS metagenome assembly CETH01 (sample SAMEA2622695, study PRJEB7988) | marine metagenome | isolation source: saline water (ENVO:00002010), including
TGAAATTATCGATATATTAATAAAACAAGGGGCAGTAGTTAATTATAATGACCCTTATTTTCCTGAATTACCATCAGTAAGAAAATATAATTTCAATATAAAAAATGTACCTCTAAATAAAAAAAATATTATGCAATATGATTGTGCTATTTTATTAACTGATCATGATTCATTTGATTACGACTTAATTAAAGAGAATAGCAAGTTAATAATTGATACCAGAGGAAAATTTGAACTTTCTGATAACATTGTAAGATCTTAATTAATGAATTAATTATCTAATGAAATTAAATAAAATCAATATAGCACTTTTAGGATGCGGAAGAATTAGTTCGAGTCATATAAAAGCTATCGTAAGTGAGCATAATAGATGTGATTTAGTCGCACTATGTGATAAATCTGAATGCAATTTAAATAAAGCAAATATTTTTTTAAAGGAGCAATATAAAGAGAATAAAGTTACAAATATAAATACAGAATTATTTTTAGAATATAATCTATTATTAAAGGAACATAAAGAAAAAAGGATCAGAATAGACCTTATAGTTATTTGCACTCCAAGTGGATTTCATGCTGAACAATCAATTTCTGCGGCCAAACTAGGAATCAATGTATGCACTGAAAAACCTATGGCATTAAAAGTGGAAGATGGAGTAGATATGATTAAAACTTGTAAAAATAATGAAGTTAGGCTTTTTGTAGTAAAACAAAACAGATTAAATCCTACGCTTAGAGACCTAAGGGAAAAGGTTCATAGCAATAAATTCGGGAGGATAGGCATTGTCTCTCTTAATGTATTTTGGCAAAGACCTCAATCATATTATGACCAAGCCAATTGGAGAGGTACTCTGGATTTAGATGGAGGTGCCTTAATGAATCAAGCAAGTCATTATGTAGATTTACTTGAATGGATTATAGGCCCCTTACATAGTCTTAATGCTTCAATAGCAACTATTAGTAGAAAAATAGAAAGTGAAGATACAGCTGTACTTAATTTAAAATGGAGAGATGGGACTCTAGGTAGTATGGCTGTAACTATGATTACATTCCCAAAAAATATAGAAGGTTCAATAACAATTATTGGAGAGAAAGGAAGTGCAAAAGTTGGAGGGATAGCTCTAAACAAATATGAATTTTACTATTTCCAAGACGAAATAAATACAAAACAAATAGAAGACGTTAATTATCTTCCGAAAACAGTTTATGGATCTGGTCACTATGAATATTATAAAAATATTTTAGACACTTTAAATGGATTAGATAATCCTATTTGTGATGGCGAAAGTGGTCTGTCTAGCGTAAAAATAATTAATGCTGCTTATAAGTCTGCTAAGAGCAGTAAAAATATTAAAATAGATGATATATACTAAATTAATTATTTATTGTATGATTAAACTAGAAATTGCCAGTTAAATACTAATTACAATATGAACTTATTATGAATCGTAAAACAGAAAAAAGGAAGGAATCAATAAGTAAAATAAATTTTATAGGTTCATTATCTAAAACACTAAGTGTTGTGAATAAAAGAGATAAGTCTAAATTCATAAAATTAATAATATTGGTATTTATTCAGGCTTTATTAGATGTTATTAGCTTGGCTTCACTAATGCCTCTTCTATATATAATTCAAGATAAAAATACACTTTCAGCAAACATCAATAAATATTTAGGTGATTTTGGATTGGATTTAATAAATATTCAAGATAATAATATGCTTTCAATATATATACCATTAATAGTCATTATTTTGATGATATTTTCTACTTTGACTAGATTATATGTAGTCTATAGAACAAATAAATTTATTGAGGATATAAGACATGAAATATCATTTAGATTAATGAATAAATATATTGCTAATAAGCTTGAAATAAATAGAGACACTTCAGAAGTTGCTAAATCTATTTTATCTGAGGTAGACCAGTTCATAATAATAGTTTTTCAACCAACTATGCTTATGCTTACTAACATAGTATTTTTAATAGGAATAATTATCTATCTATTTTGTACTAACCTTTCAGCATCTTTTTACAGCATATTATTACTAGGAGGATTCTATTTCACCTTCTATGTATTTTCCAAGAAAGTCTTAAATATTGAAGGATATAAATCAGAAAGGTTCAATAAAGGAAGATTTAAAACAGCTATAGAGTCATTCAGGAATATAAAAGATATTAAAATATATAAAGCAGAAAAATACTTTGCGAATAGATTTAGGAACTATTCTAGAGATTTTGCGAATACAAACTCTATATATTCAACACTCACTGCCTCTCCAAAATATCTTCTAGAAATGATAGTATTCGTAACTTTAGCATTTGCTATATTATTAATATCGTTTAATAAGAGTGTTCAATTAGATGCTATACCATTATTGGGTACATTTGCCTTTGCTGCTTATAAATCTCAACCTGCTCTAAGTAATGTTATATATGGAATAAATAGCTTAGAATATGGTTCAAAAATAATATCAAACTTATGTTATGAATTGAGAGATAGGGAATCAAGCCTGATCGACAATGAAAATTCAAATATTGAATATATATCTTATAAGAAGGAAGATACTAATTTTATTATTATAGATAAATTGAAATATATATATTCTAAAGATAAAAATAATATAGAAGGAGTTAAGAATATAAATTTATCTGTTAAGAAAAAATCATTATTTATTATAGCAGGAGAAAGCGGATCAGGTAAATCAACATTACTTAATTTAATAGCTGGATTCATCAAACCTCAAGGAGGTAGGATAATATTCAACACATCAGATATTACATATGATCAGCCTAAGATATCATATTTACATCAAGATTACAGTCTCTTCGATTCCACAATAGCTGAAAATATAGCTTTTGGAATACATAGAGATAGAATTGATTATGAAAATCTAAAAAATGTTATTTATCAAGCTGGCTTGGAAGAGTATGTAAAAAAATTAAAATATAATATATATGATAACGTAGGAGAAAATGGATCTAACCTCTCTGTTGGGCAAAGACAAAGGATTGCGCTAGCTAGAGCTTTATATTTTAAACCTGATCTATTAATATTAGATGAACCAACAAGTGCTTTAGATAAAAATAATGAGAAAAAAATTATAGAAACAATTATAAATATATCCAAAAGCATTACAGTAATAATGTCTACTCATAAGATGAATTATCTACCTGATAACATAATGATAGGTTTTATAAATAATCAAAATGGTATTGAAGTCAAAAGGAATAGTCAAAATAAACTCTAAAGATGATAATATAATAAGAAAATATATAAGTTATTTAACTCCCTTAGTAATTATATTTTCTAGTATAAAATTATTTGGATACTCTTCTTCATTCCTATTTTTTATTCCCTTTCTATTTAAAAGGAGAAAAGAAGTATTAGATTTCATAAAGACATCTACTATAAAACAAAGATTCGTCTTAATATATTTTATTTTTCTTATACTTGAGTCCTTATTTGGTGCTTATTATATAAGAGACTTAAGAATAATAATATATTGGATACCCTTTTTTATGGTTTGTATTTTTACATACTTCCATAATATTAAAACTATTGAGAATAATACTTTCTACAAAGAAAATATCATAAATATACTATATTACTCTTCCGTTATATATTTCATATTTTATGCAATAATGAATATTATAAGTTATTTATATTTTGGTAATCAATATGATATCCAAAATGACTTTTGGATAGGGAGCTCTGGCGCATTTCATGCAAGTTCAATACTCCTAATTTCTTTATACAACAAATGGGAAAAAATTAACTTTAATATTAAATCAAATTATACACTTACTTTGATTTTCTTTATATCTATGGTTGCTCTTAATGACTCTAGATTAGGACTGTTATATATATTATCTTTCACAACATTTACTATAATTAAGTGTTTATCTCTAAGAAAGGTTCTTAATGCCATCTTGATTCTTGCTATAGTATTTAATTCTTATTCTTTATCTTCCAAAATAATTCAACCTTTAAATAAATATTTTAATAACACACTAATCTTTACAGAAACAAATATATTTAAGAACTTTAAATATAGAAATATATTTAAAGACCTTTCTAATATGGCAAATGATGGTTTTAATACAAAAAAAGTTCTGTCTAAGGACAAAAAGCTTACTGGTAATGATTCAAGATTTCTTGAAATTATAATAGGATTGGATAAGTTCCAAAATACTCCTTTAGTTAATAAAATGATAGGAACTGGGTGGTATTCATCAAGAATAACTATTAATTCTAGTAGGAATAGAATTTTAGATGAGTATAAGGAACTTAAACATATAAGTCTTCAGAAACAAGAAGTGGTTCAGATGCAAGGTATTGTAGCTATATTATTAGATACTGGAATATTAGGATTATTCTTTATTCTTGGTTTATATTTAATTAGTTTCCTAGAAATATTTAATTTAAGAAATAATTTTATATATAAATTATTTATTAGTTCTATGTTATTTTTTAATTTCTTTTGCCTATTCATAGGCTATCCTCTAGTAAATCTAGCATTTATATTATTCTTATTGCCAGATGGCTTATTGCATAATCTATCAAAAATAAATATTAGAAAATCTAATTAATTAGAAATTATATGTTCATATAATCGTCTATTTATATCGGACTCAAGATTACAATTATGCCATAAAAAGGTAAAATTTCCTGAAACTTTCTTGCAACTACGTTTTAAATTATCAACACATTCTAAAGAACTATCAAGTAAATTACTATTAACATATTGTTCTTCAAGAGAAACATCCATAAGTATTAAAGGTCTTTCTCTTAGATCTAAAATATTAAAAGATATTGGATCAAAAAGAGGGTACTCCTTACAAGTCCCGCATCTAAAGCCTGGGGAGCTGGCATAACCTAAAGAGCTATCATAACTAAAGCCAGCATAATTCCAAGTATAAGCAGTTTCTGGATGATTAAATCTAAGATAATGCATCCTACCTCCTAATCTTTTCTGTTTAATATTTTGCTTGATCAGCAAAGCCTTAAATTTATTAGCTTGTGATATAAAATAACTAGGATTATTAGTTGATGAATATGAAGGATGTAGACCTATAATGTGCCCTTTCTCTGAAACCTTATTTAACAAATCAAGCATTATAGGATGATTAATATTATATCCAGTATCATATCTCCAGTTATTATGAGATGTCATAAAATAAAATTCATTAATTAAATTATATTTATTACTAAGATCTAGAATCCAATCAAATGTATTATAAGGATCCTTATATTTAGATTTTATTCTTAATTTATTTGAGAAATAATTAAGAATAATATTTGGTTCTTCTATTATAGATTCTGTAAAATTCTTAATTAACCGCTGTTTTGAAATAAGTGAGAATTTCCTTGGTCTATCAACATCATGAGTAGGACATATTCTATAATTATCTCTTCTTACTTTTATGTCTTTAAAAACATACTCTATTAATTCACCTAAGAACAAAATCCATTCATCAACAATAGGTCGAGACAAGTATCCATTTAAATATGCATGCGAAAATCTATAATCAAATCTATTATGTTTATCGAGAAGAAATTTTAGCGGCTTAATTTCTTCGGCTCTACTCAACATCCAAAAAATAAGTCCCAAGATATCATAATTTAAATAATAATCACTTTGTGAATATGAAATTATTTCCTTTCTAATAATTCTATTTCCTGGCGATGGTAAATTATTATAAATTGATTTAAAAAATTTATTATCTAATTTAATCTCAGAGCAAGGTAAATTAGGTTGATAACCAACAATATAAAGATTTGGATTATAATCTATATAAATTTTTTTTGAACTAGAGTTTGTGCTGATTATCCATTTCTTATTTTCAGAATTGTTTAGTGATAGGAATATTTGATCTGATATTCTCTCATGCAAAATAATATTTAACCAAGCTATAAGTCTATTAAGATCATTATTAATTATATTCATTATTATATTCTTAATGATTATTCATAAGATACTTACTATTTATAATAATCTCAAATTGTATAAGAGATTCCATTTGGTTTGGAAGAATATTAATAAAATATCTAGTTGATTTTATTCTTTCAATTGATTCTTGAAGTGATAGTTTTTGATATTTGATAAAATAAGCCGCAAGACAACTTGGAGCTCTACTAATACCCTCTCTGCAATGAACATAAATCTTCTTATTGCTTAAAATAGAATTATGAATAAGATCTGATGCCTTATCTAATTGCTTAAAAGATGGTGCTGCATATTCATCAATAGGAATTCTTAATAAAGTAAATGAATTAGATAATTTATTAACCAATTCAAATTCTGATCTAAGGTTAAGGATGCATGTATATCCTTTATTAAGCAATAAATAAAATCCAAAATATTTTAACTGCATTCCTATTGCTATATTTTCAGATATCTCTGAATATTGTAGGATAGGTACACCAGAAACCTCCGTAATTAATCTTATAAGAGTAACTTTAATTCCAATTGATTTTAATCTATAAATTATAGTAAAAATCAATTTAAAGAAATTAGATTTTAATAATGGAGTAAAAACTGATAATAGTAATAAATAAATAGTGGCTAATGGATCCTTTATCCATAAATTATTAGGAGTTCTAAGATAAATAAATTCGTAAATAGCCTTTATCAATAAAAAAGGTTTAAATAAATTTGCCTTAATATCTTGAGCAAGCCATTGAAAACGAATATTTGTTTTATAAGGAATACTATTTTTATCGGCAATCACTTCTTTAAATTCAATATTGCCACTAATATCTATATACTCTTTAGCAAAATTAATTCCTGATTGCATAGATAAATCATAAGAACCCCAAAATTTAGGATTAACTTCCATTAGATAAAGTTGTCTATTATTTTGATTCTTTTTAAATTCAACCATAGCTACACCATGCCAATTCAGTTTATTTAAAAGATTTGTTCCATAATCAAAAGCTTGTTTATCAAAAATACTAGTGGCACAAACACTTGATCCTCCTGATGGTGGATTTTCTCTAATTCTCTTATGCATAAAATAATTTTTTAGTTTCCCATGATAATAAACAGCAAAAAAACCAATCCCATAACCTTCTATATATTCCTGAATTAAATTATTCTTTGAGTAAGAGTAGTTTTTTATATATTGATTAATATTGGATATATATTTTACTTTTTTATTTTTATAAATCTCAGACTTAGATTTAATAACTAACTTAGATGGAATATAATTATTCTTAGAAATAAAATCATCTAAATAATCATTTGTATATATTCTAGGTACAGGAATTTCTAAACTAATAGCGTAATTAAGTAAATCTATTTTAGATAAACATTTTTCAATACTTTCGTTAGATGCTAGATTAATAATTACATATTGAGAGATGAGTTTTCTGTTATTGCTAATATATCTGACAGATTCCGCTCCAACTGGTATCAAATAATCATAATTATTTCTTCTTAGAAATTCTATAAATCCACCTATATTATTAGATTTAAAATTTGATTGCTTATAAATACATTTATTTAAATACCTTGAGAATCTACTTAAACAATATCCGTTGCCAATACAATCTACATGATGTCCTAATTTTGCTAGTGATCTAATAATTCCTAAAGAATGTGGATAACCACCATCTGTTACAAGAACTTTTGCCATAAATGTTTTATAACATAAAAATTAAATTAATAAAATAAATCAACTAAAAACTTTTTTTCCACTCTGGTACGACTCTTGCGAGTAAATCTAATGCCTTCCCTTCATCTAAATTTTTAATAGCATCTTCTAATGAATTTAATAATTCAAATATTTCTTGATAAGGAATAAAATTCTCATCAGCTCTAAATATTAATGGATGAGGAGTTGGTTTTGACTTCCCATCAATTAAAAGTTCCTCATATAATTTCTCTCCAGGTCTTAATCCAGTTGTAATTATTTCTATATCTCCATTTGGATTAGAACTATTTTTAACTGTCAGTCCACTTAATCTTATCATTTGCTTGGCTAAATCATATATCTTAACTGGATCTCCCATGTCCAAAAGAAAAACATCACCTCCTTCAGATAAAGAGGTTGCTTGAATAACTAATTGAGCAGCTTCAGGCATCGTCATAAAATATCTTATGACGTTTCTATCTGTAAGAGTTATTGGTCCACCAGCTGCAATTTGTTTTTTAAACAAAGGCACTACTGAGCCTGAAGAACCTAAAACATTTCCAAACCTAACAATAGAAAATTTTATACTTTTATCCTTTAGCTTCAAATTATTAGTTAAAGGATATGAAGAATTTATTTTTTCTGAATAAGCCTGTAAGACTAGTTCTGCCATCCTCTTTGAGGCTCCCATAACGTTTGTTGGTCTAACAGCCTTATCCGTTGAGATTAAGGTAAGCTTAGCAACATTTGTTTCTAAGGCTGCTTTACATACTGAGAAAGTTGATAGAACATTGTTACGTATACCTTGCAAAGGATTATTTTCTATCAAAGGAACATGCTTATAAGCAGCTGCATGAAAAACTATATCTATCTTATATGAGTTAAATAATTTTTTTACAAACAAATAATCCTTTGCATCCCCTAATTTTGAATATATTGGTATTTTATTTTTATTAAAAAAAGTTTTAGAAATTTCTTGTTCTAAATAATATAAACTAGGTTCACTAGATTCCAATAATAAAATAGATTTTGGACTTAAATTGATTATTTGTCTACAAATTTCTCTACCAATAGAACCCCCTGCTCCAGTTATACATATATTTAGATTTTTGGTTGAGGCTTCTAATAGATTCTTATAAGGAGATACTGCACCTCTGCCTAATAAATCCTCTATTTCTATTGGTCTTAAAGAATCAATCCTTGCTATACCTGAGGTGAGATCATCTATAGAAGGAACTTTTAATACAGGTATTTCAAATCCTTGGATTTGCTTCAATATCAAACGAGAACGCTCCTTACTTAGAGAAGGTATAGCCAATAAGACCTGGTCTACTTCATCTTTAAATTTAAAGATATCCTTAGAAGGATAAATTTTTATTCCTGACAATTTCCTTCCCCAAAGATTTGGAGAATCATCAAAAAATGCCTGTATTTTATGAGAGCCCGCCAAAATCAAAGAAGATGCGAGCTGAGCTCCTGCTGCTCCTGCACCATAAATCGCAACTCTATTAATTTTTTTTGATTTTAAATAACCTATATATATTAAAATCTCTTTCAAACTAAATCTTGAAATAATATTTATAAATGTACTAATAACCCAAAGAAGTATATAAGATTTGTAATTAGAAATTTTTAAATTAACTAAGATTCCAATAGATATAACTATTACAATTAGTACTAAATTTCTTAAGGCAATGTTATATATTTCATAAGGTCTAATATATCTACTGAGTGATATATACTGACCAGTCAATGAATATACTAAAATACTTGTCAGAAGCATTGTAGGAATTATCCAATTCCCTAAATAAGATGAAAATTCACCATTAAGATTATCTGATAAAAAATAATTCGATATTATTACTGAAACTACAATTAAAGTAAAATCAAGAAATAATAAAAATATTCTCCTATTAAACTTATTAAGTTTTTCGAATTGATTTAATAACTTAAATAACGCATTAAACATTAATCCTTGTATTATAAAAATAATAGATTTATGTAAATGCTCTTTCTTCATTAAGTAATATTATATTGATTAATAAAGTAATTTAGGTATTTCTTGACTTTATTATCATATCAGAACCTGGGGGTGGCATAATCTTTAAAGGTTCCTTCCTTGAGGAAATTTGTAATAGCTCCTTTGATGCTCCTAATGAAGAAAGTAGTCTAGACAATAATCTCAAGGATCTTTTTCTATCAAAAATATTTATAAGTGTGATAATTATAAGAAAAACATCTACCAAAAAATTGTGATTATATACGTAAAATAATCCCAGTCTACTCTTACCTGGTCTAATCAGTTGATTATAAGAGATATCTGGATCTTCAAAATCAGCTAGAATTGAAGATTCATCTGAGAACACAATTGAAGCAAAGTCTGTAAGTCCTGGTTTCATTAGCAATAATCTCATTTCTTGAGGAGTATATAAATCTGTCTCTCTTCTAACATTTGGTCTAGGACCAACAAATGACATTTCCCCAAAAAGTATATTGATCAGTTGTGTTAACTCATCAATTTTATATTTTCTAATAAATTTACCAACTCTAGTTATCCTTGGATCATTTGATGAAGTTGAATCAACTCCATTAGAATCAGCATTAACTATCATAGTTCTAATCTTTATCATTTTAAATTCTCTGCCATTACGACCTACTCTATTTGCTATATAAACGGGCGAAGATCTATCTTCAAGCCAAACCAAGATTAAAGCTGTAAAGACAAAAGGGGCAACAATAATTAAGCCAAATAAAGACAATAAAATGTCTAAACTTCTTTTCATATTAATAATATAGAATAACAAGAACTTTATTTATTATATCGTCTATAAATTTATAATTAATAAATATATGACAGCCCCATAACCTACACGCTATTAAAATATATAATATTATAAAAATTATCTTTCTAATTAGAATATCAATACAATATAATTCTTATATATAAGAATTTGTAAAGATTGAAATAATCTATTTAATTGGGAAATCCTTCTCATAAAAGGAAAGATCACCTTTAATTATTGCACTCAAATGCAAAATGGGATATATAAGAGAAAAGAAAGCATGAAAATAGTTAGATATTGAAGTATCTCTTTTAACAATAAGTCTTAATAAATGGTAAATGAGATAACCTAATCTAGATTTTATAAAAATAACTATATTTTTAATATTCTTTTTGAACAGCTTATTAAAAATATAATAATCATAAGATTGTATCTGGTAAAGAAGAGGAATCCTATCTATTCGACCAGAAACAGTTTGAATATCTCTATACTTTGCCTTACTGGTATATATCATTCGACCAACATTATTCTGATATAAAGCATATGAAAACATAACATATTCATTGTTTGAGTAGGTTATAAACTGCTCAGGGAAAGAATACTTATTAAAAATATCTTTTTTAAAAATTCCTGCACAAGTTGATATCCATTGACTAGAAACCTCAAAATTCTCTAAAACTTTTGGATGGGAAACCGCAAGAGAAGGAGAAACATATGCTTTCTTGCGATTAAGAAGAAGGGAAGTCTCAAAAAACTGTTCAAACTTATAAAATATTTTATTTAATACATTAGCTCTTAATATTTTATTTTCTGAATCGATCAAGGTTCTATCTAATCCTTGAATAGCTATCAAATCATGATACTTTTTAAAATAATTTATAAGAATAGAATAATAGTCTTGATCTAGGATAACATCGCTATCTAAAAAAGCGATCAACTCTGATTTTGCAGCGTAAGCACCTAAATTCCTTGCTAAAGCTCCGCTATTTTTTGATGAAGGCAATATTCTAATGCTAATATTATTATTATCTTTAAATTTGTTGATTAATGAAATCAACTTAGATGTTTCTAATTTAGTTGTATTATTATTAACAATAATAATCTCTAATGGCTTTAATATCTGGTTAGAAACTGATTCTAAGCAAGTATTTAATATCTCGGAGCGTTTATATACAGGCATTACTATAGAATATTCCATGATAAACATATAGAATTAATCTAGGTTATCATAATAAAGTAAAATTAAGTTCCCAAAACAATATAATCATATTATTTTGAATAAACGAATATTATAAGATGAAAGCAGCCTTGAGTCTTAAGTAATAAATTACTTGCTGAATATAAAAACAAAGGTATCTTCATATAATATATATATATGGATATTATTTTTATAGCAAGTGCTTCTTCTATCCATTCTGCAAGATGGATAAAATATTTTGCGGATAAATATTCAAGGAAAGTGTTATGGATAACTGCTGCCAACCCAACACATGAAACCATAAGAGAATTTAGAGAACTAAATATGATTGTAGATATTATTAGAATAAATAGATTAAGTGGTTTGTTCTCTTTATTAAGAATACTTTTCTTTAGAAAATATTCCTTAGTTCATATACATTATCTGGGATGGCACAGTTTACTTGCATTATTCTTAAGAAAAGATTCAAGCTTAATACTTACTCCTTGGGGTAGTGATGTTCTTTTTAATAATTCCTTATTAAAAAGAACTTGGTTAAAATTTCTTTTTAAAAAATCTAATTTAGTAATATGTGATTCCAAGAGACTAGAAAATCAATCTATTTTATTAGGAGCAAAAAAAGAAAATATTAAGTTAGTAATGTTTGGTATTCAAACTAATTTATATAAAAGCTCAAGAACTATTTTCTCCCAAAAAGATAAGATAATT
>CETH01021877.1_pt1 | contig 12324 bp, 10 predicted proteins | sample 361461 | NCBI WGS metagenome assembly CETH01 (sample SAMEA2622695, study PRJEB7988) | marine metagenome | isolation source: saline water (ENVO:00002010), including
CTTTCCAGTCTTTCAAAGCAGGAAGAACGATAACAGCTTCTCCTGTTTCCAACATTGCTCTTCTTGTTGATGCTTCAGCAACTTGTTGCCATGTTACTGTATCAACACTAGCGTCCACTCTGTGGTGCCCTTCAACTTTGTGAGTAACAGCTTTATCTGAGTCAACCCATGATTCAACCTCATAAGGACCAGTTCCAGCTAGTACATCTCTCATACCATCTGCACCTAACTCATCAAATGCTTTACTGGAAACAATTCCAGCAGTTTGCCAAAATGTACTAAATCGATGTCGAATACCTCTAGAATCATAGTTTGCATAATTCATTCTTACAGTATAATCATCAATCTTTTCCAAATTAGCTATAAGTGGAGCAAAGTCTCCAGCTTGTCCATGCACAGATTCTGGGTTTGTTGCAGCGTTAGCGTTGTTAAATGAGAACACAACGTCATCAGCTGTCATTTCTCCCCAATCACCGTGGAAAGGAACGCCTTTTTTTAGAGTAAATTCTAGGTATGAAGTATCATCTGCAAGAGTCCAGCCAGTAGCTAGAACACCTGCTTCAGGTTTCATTCCCATATTATCCCCAAATTCAGGTCTAAATAGAGTTTCTTGAACACTTGCTAGATATAAGTTCTCAGCACAACCTGCAGTACAGAATTGTGGAGTACCAATACCTGGGTGCAATCTAGAAACTGCTATTTTTACTTCTCCTCCACCAGAACCTCCACTTGGAGCAGCTGATGCTGAAGAAGAAGATGAACTTGCAGCAGAAGTAGTTGAAGATGAAGAAGAGTCACTTGATGACTCGTCATCTCCTCCACAACCAATTGCAAATAACATCATAGAGATAACCATCATTGAGATGATTAATTTCATGGATTTAACCATATATCCCCCTATTACTTGTTTAAAATCAATTTCAATTTTTAACTAAAAAACAAACATATCAAATAGTTAAAATCTGAACTCAATTTTTTATATTTCAACTACCTTAAACGATAAAGTAGCTTTTTGCAACTTTTTTGTTACAACTTTGTAACATTTTAACTTTATTAGATTAATTTACTGAATTCGTAGTAAGTATATTTTCATTAGATATTTTTATTAAAAAAATGTCCATTTATATCTCTTTTAGACATTAATGTAAATTATTAGCGGGTAGAAGTAAAAAATCTACTTTTTAGAAATATTTTGATTTTTAGCCCATTCAGGATAATAATCATTTACATCTATATTAGGGCTTGGTTTACCAAGGGGTTGAGGGGGAACAGCAAATTCTTTTGTCCCAGTCATATCAACTCCTACATATTTCATGCCAGAATTTATCTGAGTTCTTGTAGATGGTATATTAAACGGGCCGACTGAACTAAATGGGATCATTCCATTTTGAAATGCCCATCTCCCTGCAGCTGAGTAAACAGTACCTCCTAAACCTGACAATTGTGAATCAGGATGTGTATCAACTCCAATTTCTACAAAACTATTACCTACATCAGTAAGTGTAGCTGAAGCTAAGATTTTTTCTTTTTCAACAACAACAAATGCTTTAAGACAATTGAAATCATTATGCCAAAAAATATTTTTATCAACAATTTTATTAAAACTATCACTAGATAAAATTTCAACATTGTGTTTTTTTATATCAATCCAATCATTTTCTTCTGCAAACAAAACCCATGAAGGACCCCATACATAGTATCCAAATTTGTGAGTTATTCTTGATAGTTCATAAGTTCCATAAGTAGAAAAAATCATATCCTTATGTGTTTTTGACAAAAAATCTTGAATTTCTTCTCTAGCATCTTTTTCAACTCCTAGATAAATATTTTGATCATATTCAAAAATCCAAATAGAGTCTTTAAAGCCATGTCCAGCTAATGGTTCATGTGAGGTAACACTGGAAGAGTCAGATGATTTTTTACTTAATTCTCCAACAAAAATATTGGTGTCGAACTGCTCATAATCAGATATATTATTTCTTATCCATAATTTTACAGTTTTATCTAAATTTTTTGATATTTTTTTCATATTATTCCCAATCGAAAAGTACACCTAACATTTTCTTATCTCTTTTTGTCATCAGATCGTATGCTTCTGGAATTTTTTCATAACTCATTCGATGTGTATTCAAAATACTAGGATTTAATTGCTTTTTATTCATAAATGACAAAACGCTAGAACATCTGTTTTTCCAAGAGAATCTATCATCATTTGGATATTTGTATCCAAAATTACCACTAACAGCAATAATGCTTATTCCTTTATTATAAAAATATTCCATTGGAAAAGGATTAAAGGCTCTGTCTTCTTCTCCTCTTCCAGATAAAGCAACAATGGAAATTCTTCCGTCAGGCCTAACAGATCTTAAGCTTGAAACATAAGCGTCCCAAGGATTGGCAGTTAAAATAACAAGATCAACACCTTCATTATTAGTCAATTCATTTAATTCTTCTTCTAAAGTTTCAGAGTTACTAAGGACAGCATGATCTGCTCCCATTTTCTTTGCCATTTCATTTCTTACTTCACTATTTCCTATAGCTATAGTATTTTTAGCTCCATAAAGAGGACCTAAGCCTATAGCTCCTAGCCCTAAAATTCCTAATCCTACAACAGCAACATTTTCTCCAGGTATAAAATCAGCCTTTGTATAACAAAATCCGCTCAGAGTATACAAAGTAGACCAGACAGCATCTTCATTTTTTACCCCATCGGGTACTACACATATATTTGTACTTTCTTTAGCTATCCATTCAGATTGATGAGGGTTTTGAGATACCACTCTATCGCCTACTTTAAACTCTTTTACATCAGATCCAACTTCTTCAACAACAGCAATATTTGAGTCCCCTACCCATCGAGGGTATGTTGGTGCACCAGGAACATCTTCAGCTCCTTCATAGTTTCCTCTATCTGTTCCAAGTTTTAAAGCACTAACTATAGTTTTAGCTCTAATTTCATCACTATTTAAATTATTTTTTAAATTTTGATCTTCAATTTCAATACAATATGGTTTCTTTAATATTGCGATTTTCATTTTTGAACCTTACCTTAAAATTAATATATAAAAAAAAGTTACTCTAATGAAAAAACATAACATAAACAACTCACTAAATCTTTATAAAAAGGCTGAGAAAATAATACCTGGTAAAACTCAATTGATAAGTAGAAGGTCAAGTCAATTTGCGCATGGAATAAATCCTATCTATGCAAAAGAATCTAAGGGAGGATACTTCATTGATGTAGATGATAATAGATATCTTGACTGGATGAATGCAGTTTCAGCTATTATACTAGGACATTCTCATGATTACGTAGATAATGCTGTAAAGGAACAAATAGATAAAGGAAGTATACACACAGTAAATAGTGCATTAGAGCTAGATTTAGCAGATTTGCTTATAGAACAAATCCCTAGTGCGGAAATGGTTAGATACACAAAAGGAGGAGGAGATTCTTGTGCTTTAGCAGTTAGAATAGCTAGAGGAACCACAGGAAGAGATAAAATTTTATTTAGTGGTTACCACGGATGGCATGATTGGTATCAATCAGCTAATTATTTAGTTAATCCTGAAGACGGAGAGTTCCCTTTTGCAGGTATCGAGCCTATAGGAGTCCCAAAAGCATTGGCAGGTACTGCTATACCTTTCATATATGAAGATTTAGATAATCTTAAAAGTTTAATTAAAGAGCATGGAGATGAAGTTGCTGCAATAATGCTAGAACCAATGAGGTCTGAATTCCCAAAAGAGGGCTATTTAGAAGAAGTAAAAAAAATAGCTCATGAAAATGGGTCTTTATTGATTTTTGATGAAGTAAGCTGCGGATGGAGAATGTCAGTTGGTGGGGCTCAAAAAAAATTAGGTGTAATTCCTGATATAACAGCCTTCGCAAAAGCAATGTCAAATGGATATCCAATGGGAGCAGTTGTTGGCTCTGTAGAAGCAATGGAACAAGCAGACAGAATGTTTGTTTCTAGCTCATACTGGAGCGATAACATTGGCTTATCTGCTTCAAAAGCAACAATTGAATATCTAGTAAAAAATAACTCTGAAAAATGGTTTGAGGATTATGGTAATAATCTAAAGAAAAAAATAAATGAAGTTATGAGTAGTTCTGATGTTGATGTAAAAATTTCAGGGATTCCTTCAGGACCTATTATTCAGTTTATGAGTTCTGAATCTTCTGAAATTCCCTTGATGAGAACTTTATTTGTACAAGAAATGGCAAAGCAAGGTATTCACATGAGTACTGTCTTTCATCCAACAATGTCTCATACAGAAAAAGATATTGATATCACAGTGATTGCAATAGAACAAAGCTTAAAAACTATTTCTAAAGCGCAAAATTCTAACTTTGAGGATTACCTAGAAGCACCAATATTAAACGAACCTTTTAGAAGACTAGTCAAGTAATTTATGTACTCTTCCTCTATGAATAATAGAGTTTATATTTCTTAAGTCTTTTATATTTTTTTCAGGCTCTCCATCTACAGAGATAATATTTGCTATTTTGCCTACCTCTAATGAGCCAACTTGATCTTCAACCCAACAAGACTGAGCAGAAAAAATAGTCCCTGATTGTATTGCTTGCATAGGTGTCATTCCAATAGAAACGTGTGCATGTATTTCATCTTGGAAACTAGTTCCTCCAAGCTTATAGTATTGCCAAGATGCATCGGAACCTGCAACTAATTGAATGCCTTTATTCAATACCTTTTCCCATACTTTTTTTGCTTCATCCCAATTTGCATTAAATGTCTCAATTTCATTTTTTTCTAAGTCATTTAAATCTGAATCTTCTCTAGCTAATAATTGCCAAATTCTATCTCGTCCTTGGTGCAAGGTTGCATTTACAAAAACACCCTTTTCAGCCATTTTATCTGCTAATTTTTCGTCAAATTCTAAAACACCTTTTGTATTTACAAATCTACCATGAATTATAGTATCAACACCTGCATCAACAGCAGTTCTGATTCCCTCAGTATTTACACAATGAGCCGCTGTATGAATCCCAAATTTATGAGCTTCATCTACAATGGCTTTCATTTCGTCATAATTAAATGAAGGGACTCTAGTATTTGATGTCCCTGTGCTTCCACCTGTAGCTGTTATTTTTATCATATCGCTACCATCCCTGATTAATCTTCTTACTGATGCTACACATTCATTTACACCCGTAGCAACTTCTCCAAACCAGTTTAAATGTCCGCCGATAATAGTTATTGGTCTACCAGAAATAATCAAATCAGGAGTTTGTATTATCCCTCTTTTTGCTGCTTCCTTTATCATATATCCAGACATATTCTTAGCACCTAAATCTCTTAAAGTAGTTACACCTGAATCCAAATGTTTAATTGCATTTTGAGCACCATTTATTGCTAATAAATTATCATCAGTTTTTACTAAAACATCACCTGGTGTTCCATCTCCAAAACCAATCAAATGAACATGAGAATCTACTAATCCTGGCAAAATAGTTCCTTTTAAACTTATTTTTTCTGAATTTTCAAAACCAGGATGATTAGATATTTTTTCAGAAGAGTCTATAGCCGTTATAATTTCATTTTCAACAAGAATTGATATTTCTTTATCAATTACTTTACCTTTGACGGTATCTATCATTCTGTTTCCTGAAAAAACTTTCGTACTCATTTTTTACACCCCTTAAATATGGTCTCGGTTAACCTTGTAGGTACAATATACCATACATCTTTTTTTTCTAATCTCATAGGTTCACTTGCAAAAGCAACTGTCCATTCGAGGGTATTTGAGTCAATTAGATTAAATGAATCTTGTTCTAACCCTACTGACCCTTCGGGACCAAGGATATGGATAATTTCTGAAGGTAGCGGAAAAAGTTCAAATGGGTCGTCAGTTGGAGAAGAAGTTTGAATCAATAATTCTACAGAGTTTAACTGAGAGCGAATTGTTTTCTTAAATAATTCATCATCACATGTTTGATCAACATAATTAGACGCTAAATGATTTTTAATCCAAACGTAAAAATCCATTGTCTCATTCACAAAAATTTCGGATTTTACAATTGGATCATTAGATAAATTTACATTTCTTCTAGATTCTAATATTTCAGTTCTCAACTCAGATCTCCAGTTTTGAAGTTGAGAATAATCGATAGAAGGGATATCTTTTTGATTAGAAGTTTCTACTGACTGAGAAAGGTTATCTTCACTAGAACAGGAAATTAGTAGGAATATAAAAATAGCAATTAAATAAAACTTTATTTTCATAATCAATCTAAAATTTACACTGCTTCATTTCTTGGGTACCAAGCACATTTATATTCATCATAACAACAAGAACAATATAAAACATTATGACCTGGAGATTCTTCTACTAACAAAGGAGTTGAAGTTTGACATTCTTCTTTTGGTTCTGAGCAATTTGATAGAAAATTACATCCTGCTGCAGTTGCTGTAGGATTAGGAGTTTCTCCTAAAATAGGTTTTCTTTCCTTTTTCATATCTGGATCAGGATTTGGAATAGCTGAAATCAAAGTTTCTGTATACGGATGCTTTGGTGCATTAAAAATCTCATCAGGAGTACCAGATTCAACCTGTCTTCCAAAATACATAACATTAATTTGATCACTAATTTGTCTAACAATACTTAGATCATGAGATACAAAAAGATAAGATAATCCTAATTCATCCTGTAAATCCATAAGTAAATTAATAACTTGAGCTTGAACGGATACATCTAATCCTGAAACGGGTTCATCACAAACAATTAGAGAAGGATTTAGAGCTAATGCTCTTGCAATCCCTATCCTTTGTCTTTGACCTCCACTAAATGCATGAGGGAATCTAATCATATATTCTGACCTTAACCCAACTTTGACTAGCAGTTCTTCTACTCTATCTTGACGTTCAGTTCTATTTTTTACACCATTTAGAAGGAGTGGTTCGCTCACTATATCAAAAAGATTCATTCTAGGATTAAGAGAAGAAAAAGGATCTTGAAAAATCATTTGCATTTCTTTTCTTAATGGTCTTAATTCTCCCTCTGATAATTTAGCTAGGTTATGAGTCCCATTGTCATTATGAAGTAATATATCTCCTGCAGTAGGATCAATAGCTCTTAATATACATTTTGATATAGTAGTTTTTCCACAGCCACTTTCTCCAACCAATCCTATTGTTTTACCTCTAGGTATATTGAAGGAGACATCATCAACAGCTCTGACTTCACCTGTTACTTTTTTAAGTATGCCAGAAGTTAATTGATAATATTTTTTTAAATTCTTTATTTCAATTATATTGTCATTTTTGACTTTTGATTTTGTTGTCATATTAATTCCTTAAATTCCTCTTGGGTACCATGCACATTTATGATCCTCATAACAAACTCCACAGTATAGCGCAAAATGCCCTGACGATTCTTCAATAATAATAGGTATAGCATCTAAGCATTCTTCTTTTTGGCCTTCACAATTGGGCTGAAAATTACATCCAGAAGGTCTAGCAACTGGATGAGGAATAGTTCCCTGTAAAATAGGTAATCTTTCTCTATGTTTTGTAGCTAAAGAAGGTATAGAGCTTAGCAGTGATTTTGTATACGGATGAACTGGGCTCTTGTAAACCTGTTCTAGTGTTCCACTTTCTACAACCTTTCCTAAGTACATTACATTTACATCATCAGCTAACTCAGCAATAACTCCTAAATCGTGAGTTATCATTATAATAGACATTCCGTTTTTCTCTTGTAATTCATTTAATAAATCAAGTGTTTGAGCCTGAGTTGTTACATCGAGAGCTGTTGTAGGCTCGTCAGCAATTAATATATCAGGATTTGTACAAAGTGCCATGGCAATCATTGCTCTTTGTCTTTGCCCTCCACTTAATTCAAAAGCATATTGCTTTAATCTTTGTTGAGGGTTATTCATCCCTACTCTAATTAACCAATCTTCAGCAAGTTCCATCGCCTCTTCTTTTGTATGATTGAGATGAAGCATAATTGCTTCAGTGATTTGGTTACCAATTGTATGAATAGGACTAAAAGAAGTCATAGGTTCTTGAAAAATCATAGAAATCCTACCTCCTCTTACTTTTTTCAAATCATTAGTATTTAAGGTTGCTATATCTTGAGGATTTTTATGATCTTTATCATATAAATTCATTGTGCCATCAATAATTTTTCCAGGATTATCGATTAATCTTAGAATAGATTTTGTTGTAATACTTTTACCACATCCACTTTCACCAACAATTCCTAATGTTTTTCCAGGATATACATTAAGATCAACGCTATCTACGGCTTTAACTATTCCATCAGCAGTATAAAAATATGTTTTTAAATCTCTAACTTCTAATATTGGTGAATTTGTATTTTCTTGCTTTTTCTTTGTAACCAAATTATACCTCCTGATATGGGTCTGCAGCATCTCTGATACCATCTCCCATGAAATTTAACGCCAGTATTACTACGATTACCAAAATAGCAGGAATAAACAACCACGGCATATTCGCAACAGATTGTACATTCTGAGCATCTTTTAATAAAACTCCATAACTTACAGCAGGAGGTCTCAATCCAAGCCCTAAGAAACTTAAAGAAGTTTCAGTAACGATCATCAAAGGCAATGACAATGATGCTTGAGCAATTATATGACTATAAAAAGAAGGAAGCATATGGACAAATATCACTCTCATTGTTTTTGCACCATTTAATCTTGCAGCTGTAACAAAGTCTTCATCTTTTAGTGCTAAAAATCTTCCTCTAATTACACGGGCTAGATCTGTCCAAGCAAAAAGAGAAATTATCACAGTAATCATGAAATACACTTGATTTATGGTCCAATCATCAGGGAAAGCAGACGAAAGTCCCATATATAAAGGAATTGTAGGTACTGAACGAATTATTTCTATAAATCTTTGAATCAATGAATCAATCAAACCACCATAGTAACCTGATATGGATCCTAAGAAAATTCCAAAAACTATACTTAAAGCAACACCAACAAGACCAATAGTTAAAGATACTCTTGTGGCATGCATTGTTCTAGAAAAAACATCTCTTCCTTGCTTATCTGTTCCAAAAAGATGAATCCATGCATTAGGGTCCTTTGTTTCATCTTTCATTCCTAAAATATGCCTATTAGTCTTAAAAACTCCCCATAATTTATATTCATACCCTTTTCCGAATAATGAAATACCTTCAGAATTGTCACAATTTGCCTCAAATTCCATTAGAAAAGATTCCATATTTCTTTCTCCGGTTACTTCACATGTACTCATAAAGTGACCATCCTTGAAAAATTGAATTCCTTGAGGAGGCATATAACCTCTGGCAGCAGCATAATCAACCGGTGGAGCTGTAGCTAAAAAGTCAGCAAAAAGAACTATAAGATAGAAAAGTGCAACAATAATTGATGCAGTAAATCCTAATCTATGTCTTTTAAATCTTCGCCAAATAAGCTGTCTCTGAGTTGCAAGTTCTATAGAGTCATCTCTTTCATTTGACTTTTTTTGATTTCCTAGATTTAATATATTCATTATTTTACTTACCATTATGAGTCTCCTAATCTTATTCTAGGATCAACAATAAGAAGTAATATGTCTGAAATGAATGTACCTATTACTGTCATGAAACCAATTAGCAAAATTATACCTCCAGCTAGAAACATATCTTGAGCAACTAATGCTCTTACTAACATAGGCCCAACTGTTGGCAAAGATAAAACAACACCAACAATAATACTTCCAGAAATTAGGTAAGGTAAGATATAAGCAGTAAGACTTATTGCAGGGTTCAATGCAAGTCTTACAGGATATTTAAGTATCAATCTCCATTCGGATAAACCTTTAGCTCGTGCAGTTATGACATATGGCTTACTTAATTCATCCAATAAATTAGCTCTAGTAATTCTCATCAGAGAAGCTGTACCCGCCGTACCTAAAACCACCATAGGAATCCATATATGATCTATAAGATCTCTGACTCTACCCCAACTCCATGGAACTCCAACATATTCAGGCGAGAATAAACCTCCTGGGCTAAAATCAAACCACACAAAGAAAAGATACATTGCGATAAGCGCAATCATAAAATCAGGAATTGCTAAACCAACAAAACCTAGAAAAGTGAAAAGATAATCCCAAAAAGAATATTGTTTTACCGCAGAGATTATTCCAAAAGGAATTGCTATAACCCATATAAAAATAACACAGGCTATAGCCAATATTATTGTTAATAAAAGTCTTTCAGAAATAACATTAGTTACAGGCTGATTATATTCAAAAGAAAATCCTAAATTTTGCTGAAGAAAAATTTGATTCATCCATTTTAGATATTGAACATACAGAGGCTTATCTAATCCATAAAATATTCTAAGATTAGCAGCTTCTTCGGCATCTACCATACTACCTGTAGCCTGTAATTGAGCAATATAAGCCGTTACATAATCTCCCTCAGGAAGATTGATTATAAAAAAAGATATTAGAGTTACTGCCCATAAGGCAACAAACATAAAAACAACTCGCCTTGCAATAAAATTTAGCATTTAAATTAGTTTTCCTGAATTTCCTTTGAATTTATTATCTAACAAAAAACAAAAAAAGAGGGCACCAAAAGTGCCCTCTTTTCTAAAATAATCAAATTAAGATTATTGGTTACCGCCTTCTAACCACCAAGTTTCAGGGAAACCGTTTCCTGAAGTTTGTGCGTGGTATGAGAAAGGAAGTGGGTTTGGAACGTTTCTAACGTTCTTTTTGATTATAGCTGTGTAAGTAGGCTTGTTCATCACAGTTGTGATAGGGTTAGCGTTTTCACAGTTAAGCTCAACAACCTTTTGTAGGTTTGGAGCATATGCAGAAGCATCACTTACAGCTTCGTCGTAAAGACTCTGCCATTCACCAATCCATCCTGGTGCGATTTTTCCGTCCATATGTTCGTCAGCCCATTTAGGAGCGATGAATCCTCCACCACCAACTATTCCTAGATGGTTAGGAGTAATAATTGCTCCAGCTCTTCCTGATGATTCCCAGCTATTAAGCATAGTTTCGTTATCATCTCTCTTAGAAGACCAAAGACTTCTTTCTTGAGCATCAAGTTTTCCGTCAACTCCTAGATGCTTTTTCCACATTTCGATTACCATAGAGTCAATACCTTCGTAATCTTCGAAAGCTGCAACAGCCACTGAGTGAACTACTACAATTTTCTCTCCTGTGCCAGGCATTAATCTCATGCCATCAGAGTCTTTTTTATCCAAACCAATTGAGTCTAATAAAGCATTAGCAGCATCTGGGTTGAATTGTACTAGGTCTTCTCCAATGTATTTACCAGGGTTGTTAGGGTCGTCCCATCCGGCACATAGACCACCAACTTCTCCTAGTCCTAGGAAGAATACTTCGTTAATTTCATCTCTTTCAATACCCATAGATAGAGCTTTTCTGAAATCTGCGTTGTTTAGGAATTCAGCAGTTTCTGTATCAGCAGCTCCGCCGTCACCTTCCCAAGATTGGTTAACGTATAGGTTTGCTATACCAGATTCAGGTTGTCTCCAGAATTGAATTCTGTAGTTACCTTTGTCAGAGTTCTCTTTGAAAACAGGTAGTTTTGAAAGGTCAATGTGTCTACCTTGAACAGTAAATTCACCAGCAATAGCCTTAAGGTTTAGAACCTCTAGGTTTTCTGCTAGATCAAGTGATACAGCGTCCATGTAAGGTAGTTGGTTTCCTTCTGTGTCAACAGCCCAGTAGAAACAGTTTCTCTCTAGAGCCCATTGGTCAGAAGTAATTGGTTTTGTAACAGCCCATGCTGTCATCATAGGAGAATCAGGGTTAGCGTTAGCGTGGTTTAAGAACAAGAAGTACTTAGCCCAGTTTTCGTAACCTGCAGCTTCTGCAATAGCATTAGCTTCATCTAGACCTATAACGTCAGGATGGAAATCACTCAAGTAGTGTGATGGTGCATATAGACCTAGACCAGAGTCACCTCTAGTATGAGGACCAGCAACAACAACAGAAGCTAGAAGAGTAATCAAAAGACCATAAGGTTCTTTTGAGTTAATCTGTAAAGTTTCTTTTGATACTTGTGTAAATTCTAGAAGTTCTCCTCCAGACTTCATCCATGATGGTGGAGTCGGAACTAGATCTTCATTTTGTACCATATGGTTATACCAAAACATGATGTCATCAGTGTTGTAGTCATCTCCGTCAGACCATTTTAGGCCTTTTCGAAGAGTAAGAGTAAACTCTGTAGCATCAGCGTTTGATGTATAACTTTCAGCAATGTTTGGCTGAACGTCAGTCATATTAGTTCCGAAGAACAATATGTGGTCTTTCATAGGTCTTTCCATGTTTTGTC